>ULWY01088257.1_pt1 | contig 10844 bp, 6 predicted proteins | sample 1960761 | NCBI WGS metagenome assembly ULWY01 (sample SAMEA4835824, study PRJEB28245) | human gut metagenome | biome: gut microbiome; material: fecal sample | place: Denmark | collected 2008
GTTTGTGTAATTCGCAAACCATTTCTTTTTAACTATAAAAACTGATGTTCCAGAATTGTTGAGCTGATATAATAGATGTGCATTTTTTTCAAAAACAGGAGATGCACATCTGTTTTTATTAATTTCTATTGATGTTTGGTAAAAAACAAAATGGCAGTAGAAAACTTATGCCTATGTGGACAGATTATGCAGAGAAAAAAATGTGTAATAGAATGTATAAACGAACAGTTGAAATCTAGTACATTCATGACACATGTCTGTGCACAATTTTATAATTAATGTTTGTTCCGTACGGGCTGCATATTGTTTTTTTGAGAACAATCTGCCGCTATTCCATGTATATATGGAAAATAACCAACAATTCTACTTTTTTAATAATTCTTATCCCGGACTTGTGTAATATATCATTTTCGGATATGTCCGGATTCTTCGCGAAAACGATAGGTTTGTTATATTTATTTGTCTAATACGTATTGTCATTATTTGTATATTGACTTAGCTATAGTGTTTATTAATGTGCATAATAGTTGTAAGAGTGTTGTATGTGGGTTATTGATAATATTGTTTATCGTATAAGCTAATTATACTTAATTTTGCTTTGATTGGTTTTAAAAGTTTTAGCAGGTCACCTTTTTTTTGTAATTTTACAATCTGAAAATATATTAAAAACTCGTCAGAACGAAAAATAAGGGCCTTAGCGTAAATGTTGGGCCAAAATTGGTGTCTCGAAATAAAAAAACAATATATATAAAAAATGGATGAAAATCAGACAATTGATCAAGATCGTATTTTGAAGATAAACATTGAGGAAGAAATGAAGTCTTCGTATATCGACTATAGTATGTCGGTAATTGTTGCCCGAGCTCTTCCTGATGTTCGCGATGGTTTTAAACCGGTTCAAAGACGAATATTATATGGTATGCTAGGTATTGGAAATACAAGCAACAATCCATATAAGAAATGCGCGCGTGTTGTCGGTGAGGTATTGGGTAAATATCATCCTCATGGCGATAGTTCTGTGTATGGCGCTCTTGTACGTATGGGGCAGGATTGGAATATGCGTTATACGCTTGTTGATGGGCAAGGAAATTTCGGTTCTGTAGATGGTGACTCTGCCGCTGCCATGCGTTATACAGAGTGTCGTTTGTCGAAGATGGGTGAGCATGTGATGGATGATCTGGATAAGGACACCGTTGACATGACAAACAACTTTGATGATACACTGCAGGAACCTACTGTTATGCCAACAAAGATTCCGAATCTGTTGGTTAATGGAGGTAATGGAATTGCTGTAGGTATGGCGACTAATATTCCTACACACAATTTGGGCGAGGTCGTTGATGGCTGTTGTGCATACATTGATAATCCGGATATTGATACGGACGGCCTTATGCAATATATAAAGGCTCCTGATTTTCCGACCGGTGCATACATTTATGGTTTGCAAGGCGTGAAGGATGCTTACGAGACTGGACGTGGAAGAATTGTACTTAGGGCTAAGTCTGAAATAGAAAGTGATGATTCACATGACAAGATTGTTGTGACAGAACTTCCTTATGGCGTTAATAAGGCTCAGTTGGTTGAGAATATTGCAGAGCTTGTAAAAGAAGGTAAGATAGACGGTATCTCTAATGTAAATGATGAATCAGGCAGACAGGGTATGCGTGTCGTCGTGGATGTGAAGAGAGATGCCAATGCAAATGTCATCTTAAATAAATTGTATAAGATGACAGCCATGCAGAGCTCATTCTCAGTCAATTGCATCGCATTGGTGAAAGGACGCCCACGCCTGTTGTCTCTGAAAGATTGTGTGAGATATTTCATCGACCATCGTCATGATGTCACAATTCGTCGTACACGCTTTGACTTGAAGAAGGCCGAAGAACGTGCACATATAATAAAAGGTCTGATTATAGCATGTGATAACGTCGAGGAGGTTGTACGTATAATACGTGCGAGCAAGACTCCTGCTGATGCACAACGTAATCTCGAAAAGAGATTCGAATTGGATGAGCTGCAGTCAAAGGCTATCGTTGATATGCGTCTTTCACAGCTTACCGGACTTCGCCGTGAACAGTTACATGCCGAGTATGACGAATTATTACGTCAGATAGCATATTTCCAGGCCATATTGAATGATCCGGAATTATGTAAGAAGGTTATGAAAGAAGAGCTTCTTGAGGTTAAGGAAAAATATAATGACCCGAGACGTACTGAAATAAAGCCTTATGAGCATGAATTCAATGCGGAGGATTTCTATCCTAACGATCCGGTTGTGATCACAGTAAGCCATCTTGGATATATTAAACGTACTCCGTTAAGTGAGTTCAGAGAGCAAGCACGTGGTGGAGTCGGTTCTAAGGGTGCACGTACCAGAGAGCAGGATTTTACAGAGTATATATATCCTGCAACAATGCATCAGACAATGTTGTTCTTTACGAGAAAAGGTCGTTGCTATTGGCTTAAATGTTATGAAATTCCTGAAGGTGACAAAAACTTCAAAGGACGTGCTATTCAGAACATGCTCAATATAGAGAGTGATGACTCAGTGAACGCATTGCTGCGCTTACGCGGACTTAACGATGAGAACTTTATAAAGAATCATTATGTTGTGTTCGCTACAAAGCACGGAACTGTTAAGAAAACATGTCTTGAAGCATACTCTCGTCCTCGCACAAATGGAGTTATCGCAATTAATATTGCAGATGACGACGAAGTGGTTGATGTACGTCTGACCAATGGACATAATGAACTTATCATGGCAAACCGTAATGGACGTGCGGTAAGATTTAATGAGAATTCCATCCGTACCATGGGACGTGTCGCTACTGGTGTCAGAGGAATGAGACTGGATGGTGGCGATGACGAAGTCATTGGAATGATTGTAGTCAATAATCCTGAAACAGAGACCGTTATGGTTGTTAGTGAAAACGGATATGGCAAGCGTTCTCAGGTAAATGACTATCGTGTTACAAACCGTGGCGGAAAGGGAGTCAAGACTCTCAGTATTACAGAGAAGACCGGAAGACTTGTTGCAATCAAAAATGTTACAGATAGTAACGATTTGATGATAATAAATAAGAGTGGTATAGCCATTCGTCTGGCAGTAGCAGAATGTCGTGTAATGGGACGTGCTACTCAGGGGGTCAGACTTATCAATTTGTCTAAGAAGAACGATGTAATTGCCAGTGTTTGTAAGGTGATGAGCAGTGAGCTTGAGGCAACTGTCGAGGAAGAAAGTCGTGCTCAGTGGTCGGAGAAGCAGGAGGATATTGCAGAAGATATTTCTTCAAATGCGACATTAGATGACAATAATGAGAATAACGAATGATTAAAATAACAACAACTTTAAAATAATGCAATTATGAAGAAGCTAGTAATTATGGCTGTATTGGCAGTAGCTGCCACTTCAGCTTTTGCTCAGGGTGATGCTTTAAAAAGCATAATGAAGTCCAAAGATTACACTGAAGCAGAGAAACTTCTTAATGCTAATCTTTCATCATTGTCAAACGATCAGAAGGCTAAGGCTTATAACAAGCTGGTTGACCTTGCAATGGAGAAGGTTTCTAAAGAAGAAAGTACAATGAATACTAATCAGTTGATTGTACAGATGCAGCAGGGTAATCCGGAACCTTATGACACATTGGGTCTTTTCAAAGCTGCTTATGCTGCAATGAAGAATGGACTCGAGTGTGATAAATACGATAACATGCCAAACGCAAAAGGCAAGATTTCTCCAAAATTCCACAAGTCAAACCAGCAGAAACTCTACAGACTCCGTACACACCTTATCAACGGTGGACAGTATGCTGCTGAAAAGGGAAACCAGACAGATGCACTGAACAATTATGCTCTGTATGTTGAGACAGCATCTGCACCTCTTTTTGCTGAGGTAGATAAGACAAAAGAACCGGATCAGTGGCTTGGTGAAGTTGCACGTGTAGCTGCAGTTTATTCTTTCCAGGCAAAAGATCTTGAGAATGCTAACAAGTATTGCGATATTGCGCTCAAGGATACCGCGTCTTATCATGAGGCTCTTGGTTTGAAGATGTATCTTATGCAGCAGGGTCTTAAGACAAGAGAGGATTCTTTGAAGTGCCTGAAAGAGGTTGAAACATTGTATGCAAGCAATAAGGATGCTCAGATATTCAACTCACTCGTCACATTATATGGTGGACTTGGAATGGATGACAAGCAGCTTTCTCTTATCGGTGAGCGTATAGCAGTAGAGCCTAACAACGCCAATATCTGGGCAATGAAAGGTCAGAATGAGATGAATGCCGGAAAGTGGGATGACGCAATCGCATCATTGAAGAAGTCAGTGGAGATTGACGACAAGCAGGCTATTGTTTTCACATATCTGGGATATTCAATGAATTCAAAGGCTGCGACCCTCGCAACGGCAGCAGAACAAAAAGCTCTTCTGGTCGAGTCTTTAGGATATCTGGAGAAGGCACGCTCTTTGGATCCTGACCGTAAGGAAGCTAATTGGAGCTATCCGTTATATCAGTGCTATTATAGTCTTTATGGTGCGGATGACAGTCGTACCAAAGAGATGGAGGCTTTGGTTAAGTAATAATTTATTTGTCCTCTGCGATTACTCTTTCGCAGAGGACAAATTAGAATTATAAGAAGAACATTTGCCCTTACAATCTGTTTTCTTCTTTGTGTGGTTTAGTAAGGATGATTTAAGTTTATGGCTATGGTAAATAAACTCGTATTATTCGTTTCCTTCTTTTTTATTTCACTTGGAATGTATCCCCAGAAAAAGGAGATATCACAGGCCAAGGCATGGATAAAGGAGGGAAAAGAGCTTAATAAGGCAGAAGAATCGATGCGCAATTTGCTTAAGGATTCTGTAAATCGCAAGAATAAGAAGATATGGTTGGTACTTTATGACGCCATAAAAAAACAATATGATCAGGGAAATGAGCAGTTGTATCTGAAAAAACAATATGATACTGCTGTTTTGTTCAATGCCGCACGCAGAATGTTTCTCGTTCTTGAGAGTTTCGATTCGGTGAACATTGAGCCGGATAAACATGGATGTATTGTTTTAAAATATCGTAAGAAACATTCCGAGTTTCTTAATGCATATCGCCCGAATTTGTATAATGGCGGTCTGTTTTTTGTAAGAAAGCACGACTTTAAACAGGCATACGACTTTTTTGATACATACATAGATTGCAAGAATCAGCCGTTATTTTCAGGCTATGATTATGAAAACAGAGACAGCCTCATACCACGGGCTGCCTATATGGCGGTATATTGTGGTTTCAAGCAGAAGGATGTAGAAAAGACTTTGAAGTACGCTGACCTTGCCCAAAGAGATTCTTTAAGGCATAAATACCTGTATCAGTATCTTGCAGAAACATATAAACTGAAGGCAGACACGGCCAAATATAGGTCATTGTTGTTGACAGGTTTCGGTCAATATCCGAAGTCTATGTATTTCTTCCCGCGTCTGTTCGATTTGTATTATAAAAATGACGATATGAGAAACGCGCTTATGTTGTGTGACAAGGCACTTGAGATAGACAGCACAAATAGCGTGTTTCTGTATGCAAAAAGCACTGTGCTGCTCAATATAGGACGTTATGATGAGTGCATAAACATAAGCGATGGTCTTATTGCACGCAATGATACATTGGCAGATGCGTATCTAAACGCCGGACTGGCATATTTCAATCAGGCAGTAAGAATAGATTCAAATACGTTACTGTCACGCAGGCAGAAGTCGCGGTTAAGGATTTTGTATAAGAGCGCGATGCCTTATCTGGAACGCTATAGGGCTCTTGCTCCTGATCAGAAAGATAAGTGGGGTATGCCGTTATATACGATATATCTTAACCTTAACATGGGAAAAGAATTTGAGGAAATAGACACGTTATTGAAGACGAATGATAATAAATGATTGTTTGAAAAGACTTGGAGTGGATTCTCTGAGCGAAATGCAGAAGGCTGCCGGTGAAGCAATACTGCGTGGGGATAATGATGTGGTGCTTTTGTCACCTACGGGTTCTGGAAAGACTCTCGCGTATCTTTTACCTATATTGCAGAAGATTGACCAGAATGATGACCATGTTCAGTGCGTAGTCATCGTGCCGGGACGAGAACTTGCGTTGCAGTCGGCAAATGTATTGAATGACATGAAGACCGGATTGCGTTGCTGCGCATGTTACGGTGGTCGTATGACAATGGAGGAACACCGCGTATTGCGACAGGTGCGTCCGCAAATAATATTTGCGACACCGGGTCGTCTTAACGATCATCTTGACAAGCAGAACATCTCTGCGGACTGCATAAGATATGTTGTCATTGACGAGTTTGACAAATGTCTCGAAATGGGATTCGCTGATGAGATGGGTTCCATAATGGGCAAGCTGCCAAATGTTGAAATGCGTGTCCTGCTGTCTGCCACGGATACAGATTCGATACCGAACTTCGTAAATATGGGACGCACAGTGCGCCTCGATTATCTTGACAGTGCCGAAACTGTATCAGAACGTCTGAAGATATACAAAGTGAATGTACCAGTAAAGGATAAGTTGGAGACATTGTCGTCACTTTTAAAGACATTTGGCAGTCAAAGCAGCATTGTGTTTGTGAACTATCGTGAAAGTGTGGAGCGTGTTGATGCTTATCTGCGTGGCCTCGGCTTTGTCACGAGTGCATATCATGGCGGATTGGATCAACGCGAGCGTGAGGATGCCATATACAAGTTCGCAAACGGATCGGCCAACGTGCTTGTAAGCACAGATCTTGCATCGCGCGGTCTTGACATACCGTTTGTCGAGAATATCATACATTATCATCTTCCTGAAACCGAAGACAATTATATCCATCGTACGGGTCGTACGGCACGATGGGATGCTTGTGGCAATGCATTCTTTTTGTTGAACCCTTCAGAGAAACTTCCTGATTATGTGGAAGAAAATGTTGCTGAATTCCATATCCCTACTGAGTTGCCGCCTGTCTCGATGCCTAAAAATGCGACAATATATATAGGTAAGGGTAAACAGAGTAAAATAAGCAAAGGTGACATCGTTGGATTTCTGTGCAAGAAAGCCGGACTTAAGGCTGGCGATATTGGTAGAATAGATGTTAAGGACCGTTATTCATACGTGGCTGTGGATCGTTCTAAGTTAAGGCAGGTGTTGCGTATGGCTAATGGTGAGAAGATAAAAGGAGTGAAAACAGTTGTTGAGGAAGTCAATTGATTGTTGAATATATGCGGGAGAAGACATGAGATTTCTCTCGCTTTTTTATTTTCACGAGTGGATGACAGATAATATTAAGAACACAGCAATCATTATAATTTTCTTTTTTGCGATAGTCTTGCAATCATCAGATTATTTTCTATTTGTGTTATAACAACGCTTACTACCTTATCGTAAGGGCAGTTCTATAAATATAAATGGAGATGATTGTATGAATGGGAAAGGGTGGTGGAAAATTATTCAGCTTATTCATCAGAGTTTAACAACTCTAACGAGATCGATTTTTTAGGTTTTATGGGAACATTGCGTAGATTGTCTCAATAAAGAAACTGTATGTTCTCTCCCTAATCAACGTCACGGTTTATAATTGGAATGAATGTCAGCCGGGGTACTTTCAAATTTTCAGTATCCTGCGATTTCCAACTCTGAGTTTCCGGTTCTACCCTAAAAAATAAGCGCGTATTTGCAAGCCAGCACTCCTAAGAACACAAATACGCGGAATATAAGAGGCTTTTATAATGTATTGAATGTCAGTGGCTTATATTTAATAAGTATTTCCCAGCTTTGCAATATGCACCGTTTCGTCATGTAAAATGGCCTATTTCTTGGGCTGAAATGCATCATATCACCTTCTGATATAGGTTTAATCGGACTTCGAAATGGGCAATATTAGAAAGCAAAACGAACGGTTCCGGACTATGATATAGGGTATATGAAAAGATCATACAGGCCGAAATGGCCTCTGAAGTATCTAATTTAACATTCCTTTACACCTATTTTTCGAATTTATTTTGTCAAAAAATTGTCAAAAAAAAGTGTAAGTTCGTCGCCTGAGTTTTCATTAAAGATGCTGATATTAGGAAGGAGTACGGGCATGAAATGTATGTACTTCTTTTGTTGTGATGAATTATTGGTTGTTACAATATGATTTTATCATTACTTAGCAAATACGCTGTTACAGCTTATACCCGCATCCGTTGTCAGAATATTTCACGTCATTTTATATTATATTTTATGAATAAAGACAATTATACCCGAATTCCGACTGAGCCATAAAAAGAGATTATTGGATGAGAGGATGGTACATTACGCGTATGTAAGCTGTTTTATTATCGGACTGAATCTGGGGTTTTATGGCTTTGACATACGGTATATAAGTTTTTGTATATCCGGTATGATGGTTATGGCTTTTTATAACTTATTTATAGTATAAAGGTTACCGCTATATATGTAAATACTGGATTTTTTATTCATGCAGTTTAATTTCATTATGGCGTGATGCAATCTTCATTTGTAATATCGTTGAAATACATTTGTTTTTAAGCTTTAATTTCTTTGTCACTTGATAGCAATTATTCCGGGATACCTTTGTGCCCATAAATCAATTCATTAAAAATTTATATGGAAAAAGGTAAAAGATTACTATTGGTGACGGCTTTACTCAGTGTCGGCTTTGCTAATTTATCAGCTGCAAACGATGTCACCGAGATTAATTCAGGAGGAAGTGTAAGTGGACGTGTGATGGACGCTGAACATCATGTATTGCCGGGTGCGACGATAATGATTGAGGATCTGCACACCGGTGTTACGAGCGACATTAACGGATTTTACAAATTGCCGAATCTGAAACCGGGAACTTATGTGGTTAAAATTTCTTATGTCGGTTATCAGCCGGTTGTCAGCAAAATTATCATCGAGGATAACAAGTCAAAGGAAAGCAATTTCGTGCTGACAGAAGGACTTGCCTTGCGTGAGGTTGTTGTTGACGGAGCATTTTCCGGTCAGCGTCGTGCTATGCAGATGCAGAAAAATAGTATGGGAATCACAAACGTAGTATCTGCCGATCAGGTTGGTAAATTCCCGGATTCAAATATAGGTGACGCTCTGAAGCGTATCAATGGTATTAACGTGCAGTATGACCAGGGCGAGGCTCGTTTTGGTCAAGTGCGCGGAACAAGCGCAGACCTCACATCTGTTACCGTAAACGGAAACAGACTGCCGTCTGCAGAAGGTGATACACGTAATGTACAGCTCGACCTTATACCGTCAGACATGGTTCAGACTATTGAGGTGAACAAGGTTGTTACGTCTGACATGGATGGCGACGCCATAGGTGGCGCCATAAATCTTGTGACCAAGAATACTCCATCGCACCGTGTGCTTAACTTCACGCTCGGAAGCGGACATACGTGGATCAGTGACAAGCAGCAATGGAACATCGGAGCAACATGGGGCGACCGTTTCTTTAACGACAAATTGGGCGTTATGGCTTCAGCTTCATATCAATATGCGCCGGGAGGCTCAGACAATACAGAGTTTGAATATGAGATGGGTGATGAGAATATAGAGTTGAAAGAGGCTCAGGTGCGTCAGTATTATGTGACACGTGAGCGTCAGAGCTATTCTCTCGCGTTTGACTATAAAATCAATCCTTTGAATAAAATATCTTTCAAGGGAATATACAATCGCCGTAACGATTGGGAAAACCGCTATCGTATAAGTTATAAGAAACTTAATTCGTCTCCTTCAAAACAGTCTGTTGTTCTTCAGACAAAGGCCGGAGCCGACGATACAAAGAATGCTCGTCTCGAGCGTCAGCAGACAATGGATTTCACTCTTGACGGTGAACACTACATTGGTAATCTTAAAATAGATTGGGCCGGAAGCTACTCGCGTGCTACAGAAGAGCGTCCTAACGAGCGCTATGCGTCGTTCGAGTATAAGGGAATTGATTTCGGTTCCGGTTTCAAGGATGTTTTCGGACGCCAGCCTTATTGCACTGTTCCTATTCCTGACTTGAATGATGAAGGATGGGAAATAGACGAACTCACCAACCAGGATGAGGACATCGTCGAGAACGAATACAAGGCACGCCTCAATTTCGAGTTGCCTCTCGCCAAGGGCCTCTATGGAAACAAGCTCAAGTTCGGTGCGAAATATACAAGTAAAAATAAGAAACGTGATATAAGTTTCTACGAATATGACGAGGACCTTCTTGGAAATTGGCGCTCTCAGACAAGTTTACAGATTCGTGACGGATTCATGCCTGGTGAGAATTATCCGCTTCACACTCCGTTCATAAGAAAAGAGTTCCTCGGTGGTATTGCTTTCAACAAGGAATATGGTGAAGAGGTGCTTGAGGAAGAAGCCGGAAACTATAAGGTAAACGAGGCTATATTGGCAGGTTATCTTCGTTTCGATCAGAAAATTGGCAAGAATCTTGATGCCACCATCGGACTGCGTATAGAACGCACTTTCCTACGTACTAATGGTCTGAATTATGAGGCCGGAGAGAATGAGGTGCTTGACGCAAATGGCCAGCCGGTGCTTGATGAAGACGGCGAAGTGGAGATGGAAGAATTCGAGACACTCACTCCGACCGGTGAATACAGACATAATTACACTAATTTGCTGCCAAGTCTGCTCTTGAAATACAAATTGGGTGAGGACGGAAACATTCGCGCTTCGTTCACAAAAACACTTTCACGTCCTAAGTATTCTGCACTTATAGCTAATAAGAGTTTCAATCTGGTTGATCAAGAGGCGACAATCGGTGATCCGAACACAAAACCGACAACATCTTTCAATTATGATCTTTCAGCCGATTATTATTTCAAGAGCGTC
>ULWY01072280.1_pt1 | contig 10802 bp, 6 predicted proteins | sample 1960761 | NCBI WGS metagenome assembly ULWY01 (sample SAMEA4835824, study PRJEB28245) | human gut metagenome | biome: gut microbiome; material: fecal sample | place: Denmark | collected 2008
ATAAACTTTATCTTGTTCATAGCTTTGTTTTTATTCTATAATACGATATTTAGCAAGATACTTTTTAGCTGCTGTCGGTGTACTCCAATCACTGTCATAGCGACCGCCTTCAAGTTCCTTATAATTCAATACGCCATCAATACCATGAACTACTGCAAAAGAAGAAGCAGAAATAGTCCTTGCAGAAGTTCCGCTAGCATTCAGCACGTAATCTCTAGTCATAAGATTATTATTAGAAGTGATGGTACGAGTCTGATTTACAGCATCTCTAACCTGCAATGTTCCATTACCAGTTGAAGACACATACAATTTCATGTAAGTACCTGTAGCAGAGTTGAGTGTAGCAGTTTCATAACCATCAGCGTCCTCTTTTAGGGCTGGAATATCAGCATATACTGTCTCATCCTGGAAATGATATTTAAGGAAATTAATAAGTGCAGAAACCATCGCAAGTCCCTGTTCTTTCCATTCTTCTTCGTCAACAGTTTCATCAGCCTTCATCTTCTCTATAAATTCACGAATTCTTTCCCATGTAGGCAAACCTTTGTCTATAGCATCTTGTATAGCATCGTTTGTCGGAACATATACGGTATATCTATAGTTGTTGAAGAATCGTACATTTGTTGCGCTAGAAACAAGAGAACCGTTAGTTTTGTCATAACAAGGGAGACCATTGTCATTAACAAAAATCTCATATCTTCTCTGATCTGTACTTTTAGTTAAGCCAAGTTCTTCAAGTACCTCAATATCAGTCTGACAAAGATCATAGAAGTTCTTGAATTCAGGATTATTATATAATGTACTGAAAACAGATTCTATTGCAGGCTGCATAGGCTTATCTATCTCATAAGCCATACCATTACCATTACCGTTTGTTTCTTCTGTCTTATCATCAAAACGGATAACCTTTGCCATTTCCTCTCCTGCAGACAACCATGCACCTCTAACCATACAACCATTTTCACGTTTTGTTGCATCCTTCACATATATAGGGGCACCATTTTTTGCAATAAAATAATTCTTATCACATTCTATACCTGTAGAAGTTTCGTCAATACCTTGCGTTTTTGTATTATCAGAATGCACTATGGTATGTGTCTGAAGCATATCAGCCAAACGGTCTTCATATTCACCGGTGGAAACAGTAGTAGTTGCCTGAGGTTCGCCAATTACACCTGTACCTGTAGCAAAGTCATAATCGTAATCATAAGCAGTACACTTGACCTTGCTTGTCGCCTTGTCCCATGTATAATACAGAACACGCTGATTACCAATACCCCATGCAAAAGAAACAGGGTCAACATAATAGAAGTCATCTTTCGGAACAAAGAAACTGAGACGAGAACTCATTGCAAGCAGATATGCATAGAAGTCAACCTTTATACTATTCAATTGTACCTGATTCAAAGCCCAATTGAAAATATGCATATCCTCCGCAACAAGAGCCGGAGCTGAAACAGCCGCATACTTTGCAGGAGTGAGGACCTCATCCATAACATAGATTGCACCATTGTTTGCCAAAAGCACTGTATCTATATACTGATAATGTGTTTCATCGAGCATAGGGTCCTGAGCATCGTCCTTGATAGTTTCGAATTTGCTAGGCACAGAATTACAGAAACTATCTTTCATAAGGTTGTTGATCAAAGCCTGTATTACGTCAAGAGGGATCTGGTCTATACATTTATATATATTTTCATAGTCAGTTTCTCCCTTTACAGAGCTAATCAAATCCGGTGCGTAAGCCTCAAGAAGGAAACGTCCACCACCGTTTTCGGCAAAGAAGTATTCATAAAGCTTGTTGTCCGATGGAGCAAATACAGCAGCCATATCCTGCTCTTTTGGAGTTTTTCCTTCGCTGGCCATATAAGTGTTCCATCCTGGATCATAGTTGAGTGCGTAAGAAACAGCATTTCCACTAGGATTACCTATAGGGTCAGTACCAGCATCACTACTCAAAGCACCTCCACCCTGAGAAACCTTAGAAAAATATCTTTTCTGGAAAACAGAGTCGACAGTATTTCCGTAAAGAAGCTGATATGCTTTAGTAAGCGACTCATTATAGAAAGGTGCACTGAAACGGTCAACCATGTGGCTGAAGATATTTGTGCGTCCGTTAGTGCGAAGCATTTCAGCAATGTTCGAAGGAGTAATCAATACCTGATCAAGTCTATTGATATAACCATTCTGGCATGTGATATCCTGCTCAACAACTTTGCTACCATATATAAATGCATCATTCTTATCTCTTGTCTTTCCTACAACATACTCAAAATCCATATCAGTGATGTTGTTGTTGCTCATCTGAGCCGGCAAGAAATGAGTCATCATTGGAACAGTATTGTCCATTGCAATCCATATACCACCTTTATTTGGATCGCGGAATCTTGCCCAATAATCCTTATCTTCTTCGTTGTAAGTTGTCGGCAACTGTTCTGAACTAAGATGAGTTACAGAGTCTGTAACAGCAACAGCAGTCTCACGTCTCAAGCACTGTCCTTTAACAGGTCCTTCAACACTAGACATCATTTCAAGCAGATAAGCGTTGTTGATCATAACCGAATTCAGCAAAAGCTTTTTCTGTGCAAGTGAAAGCTCGCTGTAGCTATGAACCCCCCACTGATTGTTCTTGTAAAACTCATCAAATGCAGAATCGTTTGCGACAAACAATGTCTTACTACCGGTCTTAGCCAAAACCTCTGCATAGTCAAGGTCATCGATAAGTCTAACGAAATTTGTGTAGCCTCCTTCATCTTTGAGATAGTCGTAAATGCTCGAACCCAACCACGATGGGGTCGTAGTCGGCAAATCATAATCATCCGAGCATGAATACGTCAATCCGCAAACAGAGACAACGCATACAGCTCCAAGCCAATAGCGTCCAAGTTTACAAAAGCGTTTTTTCATAACTTAAATTAGTGTGTATAATATTAAAAAAATTTCATTCCGGTGTGCATTCATAATTCGGTTAGTCAAACAATTCCTGCACTGTTTTTCTGTATCTTTAACAAGATATTAGAAGTCTAGTATTATCATATATCTGACAAATTTAAATCATATTTAGTTTTAAACACTATCTGGCAAGCTTTTAAATCACAGGTTTAACAATTTTTAATAATGGTTGTGAATTCGCTTTTTTATGCTTTTTTTGTGCACGCACACATTTTCCGTACAAAGGTTTCATTTTTAACATTCACAATTATTAATGTCAATTTTGAAAAAAATTCCCACGTCAAAACAAATAAAACATTAAACATTATAGACAAAAGAAAAGAAGGACACCTATTTATAAACTACCAAATATTTTAAATAATAGACTGCATATTACACTACATTTACATGCAATATGCAGCCTGAATTACACAGCCGATAAAAACATTCAGTTCAATCAACCAAAACCTTTCTGCCACCAACGATATAAGTTCCGGCTGAAACAGGAACGTCTGTTCGTCCAACACCGCACTCCACTGCAGACACCAGTATTCCTGCAACATTGAACACCATAACACGGCATGGCTTATCACTGATGATACTTACGCATCCTTTGGAAGAAGAAATTTCAAGGCCAGAACTTGAAACCTCATCAATACCAGTATAGTGTTGCTTCAAAAAGGCTGGCACCGCCATTGTTACCGGTTCAGACGTAGTCGTTTCCCCCTTAACCGTCGTAATCTTAAGTCTAAGGGTAATATCATCTTCCAAGAATGCGTCGACAGGGCAACTGTCACAGCTTACAGTATAGGTTCGTTCTCCCGTATTATCAAAACCGCTTCGTCCTTCAGTCTTATAAAACTCCTTATAGGTTCCATCTGAAGCCAAATATTCAATGATCTCCGTTTCCGTGATATCACCATTCTTATTCGTTATTTTCGGAAGGAACTGCAAACGCGCGGCGTTGAATCCATAACTCAGCTTATTGTCCGTCTTCAAACCAGGCAACCAGCCATTTGGAATATATTGCATACTTTCCTTATAAGCATGGCTCGGACGTGCATCCCTATAAACCTCACCTGCAGGAGTTACCCACCAATTATTTTTATTGGAATCCCAATGAAGAACATATCGCGGCATACCACCATCCCAGTTGTAAATAGAATAACGTTCAATGAAATCACAATTGTCAAGAACCTCAAGTATATTCTTTATATCATTACGTTGTTTTGCAAGTTGATCATTATAGCTAGAAGGCCAAGATTCCGTAGTCCAGCTTGCACCATTATTCCATTCTGTAAGCCAAATAGGTCTTTTTGTATTATTATAAATTGACTGAAGCTGGCTTTTCCAACTGTCGGCATTAGGCGCTTCATTTGTACCCCAATATGCATGGAATGCCACAAAGTCGCACCTGTAAGCCATATCATTGCAGTGTCCGATGAAATCCTTCAGCCATCCTGCATCTGTTGGTGCGGGACTACCTATTCTCATTCCGCTTTCAAAGAAGTCCGGTACCAAAGTACAAGCCGTCCAAGCGTCCGTTGTACCACCGCATGAACACTTATCACTAGTATGCTGTTCCGAATGGTCCGGCTCATTTATGCCTAAAACATGCGTAGAAGTGGTCTTGCTGTTTATTTCATTCCACGAAGGCCAGTACTTATGCTGTTTTATAGGCACATATTCCATATCTGTCTGTGTAGAGCGGTCAGCACTCCAGGTATAGAACCATGTTGTACCCAAAAGCTTACCTTCCGTATTGATATTGCTAGTACCTTCAGTTGAGCACCACCCTTTCTTTGACACATAATTCCAACGGCGCACATTTATATACGACACGCGTCTATCCAGAAGCTGAGGAAGTTCTGGTATACACTTATCTTCATGGTCAGCAACATACACTCTGCTGTACCCGCTTCCGTCTGCATTCGTAGCAAGACAAACCATATATCCACGTTTCAATATGAAGCTTTGCATTTCATTAGCCGCCTGTCCAACATTCGCTTTTCCGTTGCCGAAAACATATTCATCACCGGAATACATCTGTCCGCTATACGCATAGAACGGCTTATAAGATGATTTATGAGGAATCACAGCCGCACCCTGAAGATAAATAGCCACCCTACAGTTGCTTCCATTTGCGGCAGGTTGTCCATCAACATTTATATTCGACAAATATTTGCTTATGACATCCGATGGACGCACATTATCGAATATGATCCACGCATCTTCACTATTGATACTTATCTTGCTGTCTTTCATTGGAGTGTCGGCACTAACATGCAAATCAACAGGCTCATCAAGAGACAAAGACTGTCCTACCAACATCAGAGAATTGCGTTCAGCCTTACCATATTCATTTACATAATCTTCATCCGGCGACAAAGCTGACACCGAACTGACGATTTCAGGGTTGTAAGCCTTAAGAGCGCTCAATCCCAATATGGTCCATTCCGCAGACGTACCAACAGAAGTCACAACACCTACCTCCTTTTGTGGGGCAGTTCCGACAAGCAGTCCATCAAAATAGAGAGCCGCCTGCTCACCATCAAAAGCAAACTGATAATCATGCATTCCAGAGGCATTGTAAACTTCAAATGAGGTTCCGTTGATAGAAACCCTACCGTGAGAGATGCCTATCTGTGCTCCTGTCTTATAAGAATTGCGGATTACCAACTGTGCTTCCATCAAAGGATCAGAGCTAAGTTCTGTACCATTCATTGCAACAGTAAACGCACGCTCTGTTTGGAAACTGCTTCCTGACACCCAAATGCTGTATTTGCCCTGCATAACATTATCAATCGCAGCCAAAAGAGCCTTACGCGCTTCTTCCATCACACCAATAGTTTCAACAGAAGCATCAATCTGTGCAGAACGGGCATTATAAAGAGCAACCGCCAACTCCTCTTTCTCTTCGTCACTGCCAAATGCAGGGTTTCCAAACACACCCTCACCTTTTATTATAGCTTCAGCCAATTCATCCCTGTAAACCTGAAGACGCGTAGAATCTACAGGGAAACCTGCTTCCAAAATAAGCCAGCGCGACATTTCACCAGCGGTCTTGTCATAATAAACATTTACAAAATCCTGGGCATCAGCACCGGCATCAACTCCAAGACGGCATTTTCCATTGCCATTCACAGTTTCGCCTCTTTTCGACATGATGAAACCATCCGTTCCACCATTGAGCGACCATTCATACGAGTTGTACGAAGTATTGAGCGAACCGGCAAACCACACGCTCCATGTGTTTCCTTCTGCATTGCTTGCCTGCAGGTAACGCCCGGTGCTTTTCTGCTTAAGCCAATAATAGCCTTCATCAAGAGACGATTTCTCTGCTACAAAAACATAAGAATCCGGATCAGCATTCTTGCCATACGCTGACAAAGCCGGTGCATTGCCGGCCTCATTATCTCCAAGAAGCTTATTATAATAGGTATTATACAAATAATACTCTCCACCAGCATATATAGCATTAGTAATCGACTTCTCACTGCCGAAAGCCATATCCTCATAACTTACTTTACCGATTACGGCATCGCCGTCAGCATGTATATTAAGAGTATTATAAGGCCCAGTGCATTCCACCAGGTACATTCTGTCAAGATGAACGATTCCACGCGTATCAGCACCAATAACTCCAAAGACATTACATCCGTCGGCATCTGCAGGAACCGTAAAAGCAAAAGCGTAGTCACCCGATTCATTGACATTCGCCGGAGCTTTCCACTCCTCATACATTGCATTCCACGTACCAGCAGCAGTTCCTACACCAACCGCATAAGTGAAACCGGCCGCATTAGAGTGAGACATTGCCTTAAATCCTGCAACATAACGGCGACCAGCCTTCAATCCAGATTCCAAAGTCTGAAAAACAGAACTGCCCTTAGTATATCCACCACCGCCATCTTGCCTGAACATCAAAGCTGAACGACCTTCCCTGTCTACAGCCAAAGACTCGTTATCCCTATAGCATCGTACGCTGACATTCCATCCATTTACCTTATCACCACCATTGTATATATCCCAATACTTTGGCCAAAACATATAATCGTCAGAACCCGTAACATCGTTGCTGTATACAATATCCTCATCCTCAAATCCGGGATTGCGCAACAAATTTCTGGAATCATATATACCTGTATTTTCTTCTTGCGAATCAACCTCATCATAGATTTCAGGAACTTCTACATCACCGACCTTGAAAGCTTCAGTTGAGACCTCGAGGTGTCCATCAACATATATATATAATGTACGCGCGAGATAATCCAAAGACACCCTGTAATGATGCTCCTGTCCATCCGCAAAATCAGTATGCGACAAATTAGTAACTTTCTCACCTTCAACAAATTTAATTCCTTCTGAAGAGATTGTCAAATTAGCTCCAAAAGCATGAGAATTGGAAGCCAGCACTGTCACTTTCCCATCACCGCTCTGTTCCAGTTTTGCAGAAAGATCTATACTGAAATCTGCATCAGGATAAAAAACTGATGGAGAGATCTCGATGTTGCCACCGTTTGAAATATTGGTCTCAAGTACATCCTTATACGGAAGCTTTTTCTGAGCTACGGCACTACCTGCACCAATACAATACGCCCCTAGTACTGTAAAAAATAAAATCGTTCTATTCATATTTCGCTTGGTTGTAGATTTAAGATCATTACATCACAAAAATACAAAAAAATATCACACTTCAATCTGCACGGAGGTCAATAACGGCAAAAAGACCTAAGAATTAACCTTTTATGAAAAGCAATTACAAATATCCGCAAAAGCCATTGTTAACCAAACCTAAGTCTACGAGCGCCCGGAAGCGAAGCCGCGAGGGCTCGAAACTAAAATTATGAGCTCTCAAAAAAACAAAGAAAAAGAATCCACACCGAAAGCGAACCCACAAATGCATCGAGAGACAAGATACGCAAGCGCCGATATGTTAAAATATTATTATTTATCATAAAACTTGCACAAGCATTTTTCATAAATTTTTCATGTTTATAGTGCTATGTCTGTTTTTCTTTATTATCTTTGCAAAGATTAAATTAAAGTCCGATACAGATGGTTTTTACAGCACAGCAAATAGCTGCATATATAGACGGCGAAATAATAGGCAATCCTGAAGCCTCCGTAAACACATTTGCGAAGATCGAAGAGGGCAAGCCAGGAGCCATTTCATTTCTGGCCAATCCTAAATATGAGCATTACCTTTACAGCACGGAGTCGACTATTGTTTTGGTAAACAAGGACTTCGAGCCGTCACAACCTGTACGCGCAACACTCATCAAAACAGAAAACGCGTATGAATCGGTTGCACGACTGCTGACATTATACGAGTCAATGCAAAGCCGTAAAACAGGCGTCAGCGAAAAGGCCTACATAGCGCCTTCGGCAAAAATCGGTGAAGATTGCTATATTGCACCGTTCGCTTACATCGGCGACAATGTCACTGTTGGCAACGGAACTTCAATATATCCCAATGCTGTCGTTTGCGACAATGCCACTATAGGTGAAAATTGCATTATATATCCGAATGTTACAATATATCACGACTGTCGTATTGGCAATCGCGTTATTCTTCATGCCGGTGCTGTGATAGGAGCCGACGGATTCGGATTCGCACCGTCACACGACGGTTATGAAAAAATACCTCAAATTGGTATTGCCGTAATCGAAGATGATGTGGAAATCGGAGCAAACACTTGCGTAGACCGCTCTACGATGGGAGCAACATACGTTAGAAAAGGCGTAAAACTGGACAATCTGGTTCAGATAGCCCACAACGTAGAAGTCGGCAAACACACTGTAATGTCAGCACAAGTGGGCGTTGCAGGAAGCGCACACATCGGAGAATGGTGCATGCTTGGAGGCCAAGTTGGAATTGCAGGACACATCAAAGTAGGCGACCACACCAACTGCGGAGCACAATCGGGAGTCCCAGGAAATGTTGCAGGCAACTGCACACTGATGGGATATCCGGCAATAGACCATAAGAATTTTGCCCGCTCATCAGTGGTATACAAGAAACTGCCTGAAATTTATCGTCAGATAAATGAAATGCAGAAAGAAATAGAAGAATTAAGGGCGAAAATAAAACAATAGCCACCACATAATTGTTAAGCAGATGGAAATGTAAGCTTAACAAGCTTGAACAGACAATTTGGCATCATACGAAGCCGAATTGTCTTTGCGGTATAGACAGTTTAAAACAAATACTACAAGAAAATAAAGAGAGAGACAATGCAGAAGCAACTAACATTGAAAAAATGCTTTACAGTCAAAGGCAAGGGATTGCATACCGGCTTATTCATAACAGCAACATTCAATCCTGCACCAGACAATTTCGGCTACAAAATACAAAGAACAGACATTGAAGGACAGCCGATAATCGACTGCATAGCCGAAAATGTAGCCGATACACAACGTGGAACTGTTCTCATTAAAGACAACATCCGCGTAAGTACCGTAGAGCATGCCATGGCAGCACTATATGCTTCAGGCATAGACAATTGCCTCATACAGGTTGACGGTCCGGAAATTCCTATTCTTGATGGAAGTGCAATTGTTTTTTTCAATGAAATACACAATGCTGGCATCGTAGAGCAGTCGTCAAACAAAGACTTCTATGTTGTTAAACACAAAATGGTAGTCAACGGCGAACATGGCGAATCTCTCATAATAGTACCAGATGACGACTTCTGCGTCAACACAATGATATCCTTTGAATCCAAAGTACTGGCAAGCCAGTTTGCAACAATGGATTCAATCTCAGATTTCGGCAAAGAAATAGCATCAGCAAGAACATTTGTCTTTGTACGCGAAATAGAACCTCTCCTCAATGCAGGATTGATAAAAGGCGGAGACTTGGACAACGCAATAGTTGTTTATGAAAACCAGCTTCCTCAGGAACGCTACGACAAGTTGGCCGACACAATAGGAATTCCGCACAAAGACGCAACTCAATTAGGTTATATAAACAACAAGCCGTTGACATGGCCTAACGAACCTGCGCGCCATAAGCTTCTTGACATTGTGGGCGACCTTGCACTCGTAGGCAAGCCTATAAAGGGAAGGCTGATAGCAACCAAACCAGGTCATACGATCAACAATAAATTTGCCAGATTGATACGCAAAGACATACGCAGACACGAAGTACAGTGTCCGTCGTATGATCCGAACGAAGAACCGGTTCTTGACATAAACCGAATCAAGGAGCTGCTTCCGCATCGCTACCCTATGTTATTGGTAGACAAGATTATATCTATCGACGAAAACACTATTGTGGGAGTAAAGAACGTAACTGGAAATGAGCCGTTCTTCATCGGACATTTCCCTAAAGAACCTGTAATGCCAGGAGTACTTCAGATTGAAGCTATGGCACAGGCTGGAGGTTTGCTTGTGCTCAATTCTGTTGAAGATCCGGCAAACTGGTCAACTTACTTCATGAAGATAGACGGAGTCAAATTCCGCAAAAAGGTTGTACCGGGGGATACATTGATTTTCAAAGTAAAGCTTCTTGAACCGGTAAGAAGAGGCATATCATCGATGAAAGGCTACATTTTCGTAGGCGATACATTGGTATGTGAAGCAGAATTTACCGCCAAGATGGCAAAAAAAGAAGAAAATTAACACTATAAAGCATAGGCTGACAGAAACTTCCGATGAAAGGAAGTGTTGTCGCCAACTTGTAAAAAAATAATGTAATGAGTAAGATAAGTCCATTGGCATTCATCGATCCTGAAGCTAAAATAGGAGAAAATTGCGAAATCGGTCCGTTCTGTTTCATAGACAAAAATGTTGTAATAGGCGACAACAATGTCCTCATGAACAGCGTAACACTGTTGAATGGAACTCGTATGGGACACGGGAACACA
>ULWY01032961.1_pt1 | contig 10754 bp, 9 predicted proteins | sample 1960761 | NCBI WGS metagenome assembly ULWY01 (sample SAMEA4835824, study PRJEB28245) | human gut metagenome | biome: gut microbiome; material: fecal sample | place: Denmark | collected 2008
AGTCGCACACCGAATTGAAATCCGGAGAATAAATATATTGTACTCCCGCTTCTGCGAGCTTCTCCAGCTTCATATCGTTTGTGAGCAGGTTCTCTATCCTTTCCCTTTTAGGCAATGCCGTGTCGCTGTGAAACGTGAACATTGCAGGGCAAAGCCCGCCGTGTCTGAAGCATTCCTCCACGACCTTCATATGACCTAAATGCAAGCCGTCAAAAAAGCCGAGTGCCGTTGCTGTCGGCGGGATGGGTATTATATTTTCGGTAATGTCAATCAAGAATAAACCTCCATGTCCCGCATTAAATGGGAAAATCAAGATAATATATTAAGGTATACGCTTTTAAGCCCGTTCTCCCCGTTCACCCTTGCCACGCCTAAAAAATCACCATCGTGCTTAAGACGCAGGCAGGTGCCTTCCGGGTATGAAATATCCATTCTTCCGCAGTCAAGTATCATGCCGTTCATGAACAGCTTCTTTTGTGTACCGTCAAGAGTTATCTCGTCATAGCACGAGAAAACACGCTCTGTCGGCAGTACCAGCCTTGCGGTATCCTCAGGCGGCATATTACGAAGCGTTTCAATATCGTGGCAGTCCGAAAGCGTAAAGCCTGCCGCCATCGTGCGGCAAAGCGAGGTCATTATCGCTCCTGTGCCGAGCCTTTTTCCTATATCACTTATGATAGTGCGGATATAGGTTCCTTTTGAACAATAAATATCAAGCGTACCTGTACGCTTTTCCTCGTCATAGTTGGACAGCTCTATCGAATATACCGTGACCGGACGAGCGGCACGTTCAACCTCAATGCCCTGCCTTGCAAGATCATAAAGCCGTTTGCCGTTTATCTTCACCGCAGAATACATCGGCGGGATCTGCATTATATCGCCCTGCATAGTCTTTACCGCATCGGTAATTTCCGCAAGCGTAACGGGCTTTTCGCTCTCTGTCAGCACCTTGCCCCATACGTCCTCGGTATCGGTAGTCACACCGAGCCTGAAGGTCGCACGGTATCTCTTGTCGCTGACAGGATTCAGGTCGGCTGTCTTTGCCGCTCTGCCGATATATATCGGCAAAACGCCTGTCGCCATAGGGTCAAGCGTACCGCCGTGACCGATTTTTCTCGTTCCTGCCGCCCTTCGCATTATCGCCACAACGTCAAACGAGGTGAAATCCTGCGGCTTATTGATACAGATTACGCCGTTTATTTCATTCATTTGCTTTCAGCGCCTTTTCAAATACAGGCAGCAGCTTTGCTTTCACAAACTCTATACTGCCCTCTATTGTACAGCCTGCGGCTCTGGCGTGACCGCCGCCGCCGAACAGGGCGCACACGCTTCCTGCGTTTATCGGCTCTGCCGTTCTGACCGAGATTTTGAACGTAGCAGGACCCTTCTGCTTTACGGTAGCGCCGATAATTACGCCCTCTACCTGACGGGGAAGGCTTGCAAGACCATTGAAGTCCTCGCTGTCAACTCTGCCATTAAAGCGATCCATAAGCTCCGTTGTCAGCCATACTACCGCTACCCTGTCGTCACAGAAGAATTCCATTCCCTGCGTTATCGCCTGTTCAAGCTCCAGCCTGCCCTTTGACTTCATATCAAACAGCTTGTAATTGATGCCGGAAACATCAAACTCATAAGCCATCAGCTTAGCGGCTATTATGTGCGTTCTGCTTGTCGTGTTGGAATACTTGAAGCAGCCCGTGTCGGTTGCAAGTCCTGTGTAAAGGCAGGACGCAATCTCACCGTCAAGCTGTGCGTTCATTTCCTCCGCTATCTGAAAAATAAGTTCGCAAGCCGCAGCCGCATCGGAATCGACAAGAGTATATTTTGCAAACTCCTGTCTGCTCTCGTGGTGGTCTATCGCAAGAAATATCCTGCCGCCGTATACTGCGTCAAGGTCGCCGAGCAGTTTTCTGTCGGCAACGTCAACGCTCACTATGGTCTTTTCCTCAAAGTTCTGCTGTATCACCGTATCACGCAGGAACTCCATACGGGGCGCTATCTCATCCGCACACATAACCTTTGCCCGTTTACCCATCTTCTGAAGCATACCGCAAAGGCCATAAGCACAGCCCAGTGTATCTCCGTCGGGGTTGGCGTGTGACAGTATCAGAAAATCATCGTTGCTTTTCAGTAGCTCTGCCGCTTTTTTAACGTCTGTTATCATTATTGTTTACCTTTCGTCATCGCCGTTATCATCGGGTTCGGCAGGTTTCGGCAGTTTGCTTATCACCTCGCTGATATGCTCGTAATAATCCATCGAATTATCCGGCACGAATATCAGCTGAGGTAGCTTGCGCATCTTCACACGCTCGTTGATTCTTCTTTTAAAGAAGCCCTCTGCCTTCTTGAGATGCTCGGCGACATTTTTCGTGGTGTCGCCGCCCTCAAGCGTAGTGATATAAACCTTGCAGTAGGACAGATCGCTTGTCAGCTCACAGCGTGACACACCGACCATCGCCTTTACTACAGCGCCGTCCTTTATATCACGCATAGCTGTGGAGATTTCACGTTTTATATCCTCCGCAAGTCTTGCTGTATTGAAATTTGCCATTAATCTCTGTACTCCTCGGTAACAAACGCCTCGAATATATCGCCGTCCTTTATGTCGGTGAACTTTTCAAGCGTGATACCGCACTCGTAGCCTGCGGCTACTTCCTTCACATCGTCCTTGAAACGACGTAAGCCTGCTATCTTGTCAACAGCAACGATTATGCCGTCACGGACAACTCTTACCTCGCCGTTTCTCTGTACCTTACCGTCAAGTACATAAGAGCCTGCTACCACGCCGACGCTCGACAGCTTCATTACCTGTCTTACCTCAACACGTCCTGTATCAACTTCTCTGTACTTGGGCGCAAGCATACCCTTCATGGCTGTTTCGATTTCTTCTATTGCGTCATATATTACTCTGTAGAGTCTTATATCGACACCGTCACGCTTTGCGTTGTCTGCAGCCGCAGGGTTAGGTCTTACGTTAAAGCCTACTATGATAGCGCCGGATGCCTTTGCAAGCATAACGTCGCTTTCTGTTACGGCACCTACCGCACCGTGAATTACTTCTACCTTTACTTCCTCGTTTGAAAGCTTTGACAGTGACTGTGAAACAGCTTCTACAGAACCCTGTACATCTGCCTTTACGATGATAGGCAGCTTCTTCATCGAGCCTTCCTCAATCTGTGAGAACAGATTATCAAGGCTGACCTTCTTGTAGAGCTTGAACTGCTCTTCCTTAGCGTCAAACTTTCTCTTTTCAACAAGCTCTCTTGCGAGCTTTTCATCTTCAACAGCCGCAAAATCGTCGCCTGCGCTCGGCACTTCCGCAAGACCCATTATCTCAACGGGAACAGAAGGACCGGCTTCCTTTACGGTTCTGCCCTTGTCGTCACGCATTACACGGACACGTCCTACAGCAGTACCTGCGATTATGGTATCGCCTGTGTGGAGAGTACCTGTCTGTACAAGAACAGTAGCGATAGGACCTCTGCCCTTGTCGATTCTTGCCTCGATAACAACGCCCTTTGCAAGTCTGTCGGGGTTAGCCTTAAGTTCAAGGACATCTGCCGTGAGGTTTACCATTTCGAGAAGCTCATCTATGCCCTCGCCTGTCTTTGCCGATACGGGAACGCAGATTACATCGCCGCCCCATTCTTCGCATACAAGGCCATGCTCGGTAAGCTCCTGCTTTACCTTGTCGGGATTTGCCGTAGGCTTATCCATCTTGTTTATCGCAACTATTATCGAAAGGTTTGCAGCCTTTGCGTGATTTATCGCTTCTACCGTCTGAGGCATAATGCCGTCGTCTGCGGCAACAACGAGTATCGCTATATCCGTAGCCAGCGCACCTCTTGCACGCATAGCGGTAAACGCCTCGTGTCCGGGAGTGTCAAGGAATGTAATATCCCTGCCGCCTGCCTTTACCCTGTAAGCGCCGATATGCTGTGTGATACCGCCTGCTTCGCCGGACGTAACGTTAGCGTGTCTGATTCTGTCGAGGAGCGATGTCTTACCATGGTCAACGTGTCCCATTACAACAACAACGGGTGAACGGGGCTGTAAGTTCTCCTCTGTATCCTCTACCTCTTCAAACAGACGTTCTTCGATGGAAACTACAACTTCCTTGGTAACCTTTGCACCGAATTCTTCCGCTACGATACAAGCCGTATCATAATCGACCGACTGGTTGATAGTAACCATTACACCCAGACTGAACAGCTTCTTTATAACGTCTGCGGCTGTGACCTTAAGACGTGACGCAAGTTCAGATACGACTATCTCATCGGGAACCTGTATCTCGAGTTGTTTCTTTCTTGCCTTTTCAAGCTCAAGACGCTTCAGCTTCTGAGCCTCGGTTTCCTTCTTCTTGCTGAACTGCTGCTTACCCTTCTGCGACTTCTGATTTATCTTCTGCTTCTTTGTATAAGCGTCATTCTGACGTCTGTTGCCGCTCTCGGTCGAAGCTATGGTTTCATACTTCTCGTTGTACTTATCAAGGTTTACATAACTGCCCCTTGTGTCAACGTGCTTTGTGACCTGCTCGCCTCTCTGTACAGCCTCACCCTTTACGTGCTTTGTGGGAGGTGCGTTTGTCTTGATATTTGCAAGGTCGATAACAGGCTGTGCCGGAGCTGTCTGCTGTGCAGGCTTATTATCCCTGCGGTCGTTTCTGGTATCGTTTCTTCTGTCGCCGTAGGGCTTTCTGTCACCCTGCTGTCTGTCGCCGTAAGGCTTTCTGTCGCCCTGCTGTCTGTCGCCGTAGGGCTTTCTGTCACCCTGCTGTCTGTCGCCGTAAGGCTTTCTGTCGCCCTGCTGTCTGTCGCCGTAGGGCTTTCTGTCACCCTGCTGTCTGTCGCCGTAAGGCTTTCTGTCGCCCTGCTGTCTGTCGCCGTAGGGCTTTCTGTCACCCTGCTGTCTGTCGCCGTAGGGCTTTCTGTCGTTACGGTCGCCCATAGGCTTTCTGTCTGAAGGCTTGTCGCTCTTTGCTTCTGCCTTTATTTCGGGCTTTGTTTCTGCCTTTATTTCGGGCTTTGTTTCTGTCTTTATTTCAGGCTTTGCCTCGGGCTTAGCCTCTGTTTTTGTTTCGGGCTTTGCCTGCACCTTTTCAGCCTTGTCGGCGTCCTTATTGGGTTCGGGCTTCTTCTCAGCCTTCTTTGCAGGCTTTTCTGCCGGCTTTTCTTCCTTCTTCTCCGTCTTGGGCTTGCTTGCCGAAGCAAAATATGAATTGAAATTCTTCACCTGGTTGCTCTGAGAATACTTTTCGAGAACAACAGACAGCTCATCCTCAGAAAGCGAAGCCTGCGATTTCTTCTGTACTCCGAAATACTCCTGTACCACATCCGTAATTTCACTTACAGGAATATTAAGATCCTTTGCCAACTCGTTTACACGATATTTTTTATCCATTCACTGATCCCCTTTTTTATGTCAGATTTAGTATTGTATATATAAATCGGGTGTACCGCTTATTTCCCTTTATGCTCGCCTGTAAGGCTTGCGTATAAGCCTTCATCGAGAACGGCAAGCACTCCCGTGCGTTTTCCGAGGACCGACTTGATTTCGTCCATCGTACAATCGCACTGCGACAGCAGGGCACTGTATTTATCGCAGAAAAAACGCATTTCCTTCTGTGTTTTCTCCGATACGTCGCTTGCGAGAATAACTCCCGCAATTTTCGATTTCGGGTTTTTAAGCTCCTCGCAAACAGGATCGAACCCGTGTATCAGACGTCCGGACTTTCTGCAAAGACCGAGCGTACTTAAAAAATTCATTGCCGTTACTCACCGTCGCTTTCTCCGATGCTTTTCAGCAGTTCAAGATATATCTCCTGCGGTACCGCACATTTCAGAGAGCGTTCAAGCCCATGTTTTTTCTGTGCCGCCTCAAGACAGCTGCGGCTCTTGCAGACATACACTCCCCGTCCGGATTTCTTACCCGTGAAGTCGAGTACAAACTCTCCCTCGGGAGTACGGACAACTCTTACAAGCTGTTTTTTCTCTTTCATTTCCTCACAGCCCGCACATTTTCTCATCGGTATCTTTTTAACTGCCAAAGCGATCCATCCTTTCGTAAAGGGTTTTTATTCCTCAGCCTGAGCTTCTTCCTCGGCCTTTTCCTGCTTGCTCTCTATTCCTTCATAGAAGCCGCTTTCGGGGCGTATGTCTATCTTGAAGCCTGTGAGCTTTGCGGCGAGCTTCGCATTCTGACCCTTGTTGCCTATAGCAAGTGAAAGCTGGTTGTCGGGAACGATAGCCGTACAAGCCTTTACCTCGGGGTCAGGTATCTCTACTCTGATAACATCGCTGGGCTTGAGTGCCTGTGCGATGAATTCCTCGGGCTTTTCGCTGTAGAATACAACGTCCATCTTCTCTCCGCCAAGCTCGGCACATACCTTGCTGATACGCTGTCTGCCAGGGCCTATGCACGCACCGAGTGCATCAACATCGGGGTTGTTGCTTATAACCGCAACCTTTGAGCGTGAGCCTGCCTCACGGCTGATAGCCTTTATCTCAACTGTTCCGTCATATATTTCGGGTACTTCGCTCTCAAACAGACGCTTTACAAGCTCCTTGTTCACTCTTGAGATCTTGAGCATAGGTCTGTGGTCTGTTGCGGAAACACCGGAAACATAAACCTTGACCATATCGCCGGGCCTTAGTACCTCGCCGGGTATCTGCTCGCTTCTGAACAGCGGTACTTCATTTCCGTTGAGGTTTACGGTAGCGTTGCCCGTTCTCGGCTCTGTCTTGAGTACGGTAACAGTTACTGCCTCGTCCTGAAGACCGCCCCACTGAGCAACGAGCTGTTCACGCTCTATCTCCTTAAGACCCTGCTTAATGACCTGCTTTGCCGTCTGTGCGGCAATTCTGCCGAAATGCTGTGTATCCAGCTTTATCGCTACAATATCGCCGTATTCCAGCTTTCTGCGGGTGTGAGTCTTTGCCTCCTCCATCGAAATCTGGTTTGCATCGTCCTCTACCTCTGCGGCAACTTCCTTCTGGATAGCCACGTCAAACTTGCCCTTAGCAATATCAATATCAAACTTGATATTCTCGCTTCTGGGATATTCCTTCTTGATAGCGATAACAAGTGCTGTCTGTATCTTCTCTATCAGCACAGCGGGGTCAATCCCCTTCTCCTTTGCAAGCAATGTCAGAGCCTCAAAAAGCTCCGTTGTGTTGCTGTTAGCCATTTTTAATAATTCCTCCGTTAATTATTTTTTATGCGTCAAGGGCAATTCTTCTGCACTTAGCGGCATTGAACTTCATTTCGCCGTCATCTGTCTGTACAGTGAATTCGCCCGAATTTTCATCGTAATCTCCGAGAACACCCGAATAATACGCCGTCTTTCCGTTTTCGTCACGCACGGTCACCTTTATCTTTTCGCCCTTCATCTTCACAAAGTGGAAAGGCTTTCTGAGCTGTCTGTCAAGCCCCGGCGAGCCTACCTCGAAAACGTCCACAAGGTCAATGCACGACAGCGTATCAACAGCCTTGTTCAGCGGTTCTGTTATTTCCTCGCATTCAGCGTCGTCTATTCCTCCGTCCGCTTTGTCGAAAAGCACCTTCAGATACCACATGGCACCCTCTTTTTCAAAGATAACGTCCCACAGTTCATAGCCGTATCTCTCGATTATCGGCAGAACCTTCTGCTCGGTAATTCTCTCGACCGTTTCCGCCTGATTCTTCTTGCCGCCTTTTTCCTTCGGCACTTTGAAAGCCTCCTTTCAGACAAGAGCCGTAAAAAGCCCTATATATAAGCTAAAGACCGAGATGAACTCAGTCTTTAGCCTACCATATTCTACTTTAAGTAAGTATATCACATATTATGCCCGTTGTCAAGCAAAATTACGCTATTTTGCCGTAAACAAGCCGTTTTTCAAAGTTTTCGGTAATTTTAAACGATTTTCTTGCGGCAGATGCGGTGTTTTCCTTCCTTTTTAGCCCTGTAAAGCTGTTCGTCCGCCTCGTCGAAATACTGCGCATAGTCAACATCGCACGATTCACTCCACGCTATGCCTACACTGCACTTTATCGTATACCTCTTGCCGCCTATCTCAGCCTTTCCCGACACCTCAAGGAAATCTTCGAACTCGTCCACAACGGCAGATTCGCTCGTACCTCTGGCGAACACGATAAATTCATCTCCGCCGAACCTTCCGACAACCGCATTCGGAAACTTTCTCGAAAGCAGTTTTCCTACCGTTCTCAGCACCTCGTCACCGAAGCTGTGACCGTAGGTATCGTTGAACGCCTTGAAATCGTCTATATCAAGCATAGCGAAAAAACTCTTTGCATTCGTCTTTTCGCTGATGAGCCGCTGAATGTGGTTTGTTGTTGCCAGCTTGTTCAGCAGTCCCGTTGTGCTGTCAAGCTCGACCAGCTGTATCATTCTCTGCTGCTCACGCTTTTCATCGTCTATATCCTGTGTTCTTCCGAGAACCTTTATTACCTTTCCGCTGGCGTCCGCTACGCTTGAATAACACGTCCTTACCCAGCGGTAGCTGTTCTGATCTATTATCGTGGATCTGTAGTCGAGCGTCAGACAGCTTACAGGCTTTTTGCTTGCCTTTTTCAGCGCCGCATAGAACTTTGCCGCATCATCCGGATATACAATCTTTGTGCGTTTTGAAACCTCCGCATAGTTGCTTATGGAGCGGTTTGCCGAATCCGCCCTACCTCCGCTGTACGAAAACGTCATTATATCATCGGGAATATCATATTCAAATGTGACTGCATTCGAAGTCGCCTCAAGTATACGGTAACGCTCAAGATTTACCGCATTCTCATATTCCGCCAGTTTTCTGTTGGTCATATCCTGCACAATTGCAAGAAATACAGGGTGTTCGCTTTCTATAAAATCAACCAGCTTCGCCTTGACAAGCACCCATATGTCACTGCCGTCATAGCGTCTGCCTTTGCATTCGGCATAGAATGTTTCTCCGGTCTTTGCCGAGCGTCCGGCTTTTTCAAAGATCATCTCAGCCGAATCTCCGTAAAGCGATGAGGTAACGCTGTCCGCATACTGTTCATACTGCTCTTTTGTGTAGCCCACCATCTCGTAATATTTCTTGTTGAAATAAAGCGACCTTACTCTGTCGGGACAAAGCTCATATATAGCAACTCCGCACATAAGATGTTCAAGCATCGTAGAGCATATCGTTTCCCAGTCATATCCCGGCTTGAAGCGGTTTTTAAGCTCACTCATATCCCTGCTCGAAGGCTCAAGTCTTGCGGCGCATTTATTTTCAGCCATGTTATCACTCCGTTATAGAAAAGTTTTTTGTGTTGTAAAAATAGATAATCTGCGTTTCACCCTATATAGAATTGTTGCATGAATCTGACGCACTGTACATATTCGTTCGCAAGCTGTTGTGCATCAACGTTGTATTTTTTGACAAACTCCTCCACTTTGTCCCAGTTTGCGTGTTCGTAATCGACTACCAGTCTGAACACATCTCCGAAAAGTCCGTCCGCTCCCAGCAGACCGTTCTTTATTTCGTCCGTTACCGGAAGTTCCTTCATAACGTTTCCTATATCACGTTCATCGGTCGTACCTGCCACTACCGACATAAGTCCCATAAGATACATTTCTTTTCTGTGTATGTACTGCCCCGGCATTACCTTTGAGATGCTCTCACAGAACTTTGCCCTTAACAGCGCAAGCCTTATAAGTTCGTCGGGGGTATCCTTCTGCAGCCTTTGCAGGCCTACAAGATATATCCATTCCTTCAGCTTTTCAAAGCCGAGCAGAACAAGCGCCTGATGAATGGTTGAAATCTTGTTCCCCGTACTGCCGTACATTACGTTTATAAGCCTCAGCAGTCTTATCGTCAGCACAACGTCCGTCGAAATGACCGCCGCTATTTCTTCATAGTCAGGCTCGGGCGAATATACAAGACCCAGTATATGAAGGAACGTCTTTGCCATAGGCGTATTTGTCCTGTGCGTCATAAGCAGAGGCTTTGCAAAGAAATAGCCCTGCATATATGTACAGCCGAGCCTTTTGGCATATTCCACCTCAAGCTGAGTTTCCACCTTTTCGGCAAGCATTATCTTATTATATGTTATACACTTTTCCGCTGTGCGTTCCACTGCCTCACGGGAGGTGTGGAAGTCGAGCTTTATTATATCGGCAAGCTCAAACAGAGCCTTTGTATTCTCGCCGTATTCATAATCGTCAAGAGCGATTATATATCCCAGCTTCTTAAGCTCTATACAGCGCCTTATTATTTCTGCGTCTGCCATTACGCTCTCAAGCAGTTCGACTACGAGTATATCGCTTGAGATCATCTTCGGCACTCCTCTTTTTATGAGGTTGCCCGTAAAATTGACGAATGCTTTTTTACCGCCTAAAACGCTTGTTATATTGTCGACAAAAAATGCGTTGTTGATTACATCTGCTGTGCTTACATCTCCGTTGTTTCCTGTATATGCGTTTACTCCGGGCTGATTTCTGTAAAGCAGTTCATAGCCGTATGTATTATTATTCACATCCAGTATCGGTTGACGTGCAAAAAATACGTTCTCCACAGAGATCTCTCCTTCGCTTTAATCCTTATTTAGTAATTTTACATTATTTCACGCATAAAGTCAACAATAATACCTAATTTTCGTCTTTAATACAGAGTTTTTTGTAACTTTATACAAAAAAATATGAAATATTTCACACGTTTCAGCTTACAGCTTTTTCCGCTTTTTTAATTAAATTGCTTTGCAAAAAATAACAGCCGCAAATCTGCGGCTGGCGGAATATATTT
>ULWY01024612.1_pt1 | contig 10720 bp, 9 predicted proteins | sample 1960761 | NCBI WGS metagenome assembly ULWY01 (sample SAMEA4835824, study PRJEB28245) | human gut metagenome | biome: gut microbiome; material: fecal sample | place: Denmark | collected 2008
TGGGCGGTCAGCCGGCGCAGGTTGGCGTAGGCCGAAATCTCGTCGGCTGACAGCTTGCGTGCCTGTACCCAGACGGCACGTCCTTCCGCGTCGGTCGGGTCGTTCACCATCCATTGCAGGACCTTTCCCAGTTCCGCCACGGTGGCGCATACCGGGAAGATGCGGGCCGCCTGTAGGTCGTGGGCGCCTTCCATGTCGGCCGCCCGCAGGTTCCGTTCGGCCAGCCATTCCGTGACGGGACGTCCCAGGTAACTGACTGTATCGTCTGTCAGGCTGCCCTTGAAAGCGTCGTTGAATCCGTAGGGACGGGCTACATAGTCCGTTTCTCCCAGCGGAACCACATCGATGCACACTCCGGCAGGTACCTCCAGTCTCCAGTTGTTTACCGGTACTCCGGTAACGATGTTCCGGTGGTTCAGCCTCCATTCCTTGCCGATGAAGCTGTTTTCCACCCACAGTTCCGAATTCTCCGGTTTCAGTTCGATTTGAATTTCCGCATTCTGGGTGAACATGGCCGGATGCGGCTTCACCTTGTGCAGGGTGATTTCCCGCTGGTCCACAACCAGGTTCTGCACCGCCAGGGTCGACGAAATCATCTCCCGGCTCGTGCCGTAGTGGTAGAACTCACCGTCCGGCAGGGGCAGGATGGCTACGCTCAGGCGGTTTACCTCTTCGTCCGTTTGCTGCGGATGTTCGCCCAGGGCAGGACCGAACTCCGAGTACATGTCGTAGTAGCCCGTTTCCCCGTTTCGGGTGGAACGTCTCATGATCAGTTCCACCGCCCGGTCACTTAGCAGCCATACCCCGATGTCCATCAGGAAGTAGGAGTGCTGCATCAGTTCGCCCAGCGTCTCTACGGTCGGTTTCTGGAGCATGTAGTCCAGTCTCTCCGGTGTCTGCCGGTTCATCACGAATACCCCGTGGTTCTTGGCCAGGCTCGGGTCTACCCAAAGTCCGTAGCACACCACATCCGCTTCCGGGATGGGTTGCAGCGGTTTTCCTGCCCGTACCAGGATGTCTCCGCTCACAATCATCGTGTGCAGACTGTCGGGAGCCTTCTCCATCATCTGCTGGTAAAGCGGCAGCTGCAGCGAGAGCAGGTTCTGGGTGAGCCGTTGTCCGCGTCCCCAGCGGTACACCGGTATCGGGGTCAGGATTTTGCCCGAGGGTGCGTAGGCAGGCAGGCGCCGGCTCTGTCCGCCTGCGTGCAGCAGGATACGTTTTTCACGGGACAGCCATTCTGAAGCATCCGTAGCCCCTTCGTGAGCCATACAGGCCTGCAGCAGCCAGGTGGTCCCTCCTCCCGAACCCAGCTTGTGTCCGATGGGGTCCGAGGTGCAGAACCATTCGTTCCGGTCTGCGTGGGTTATATCATGAAAACATTCCACCAGGTTCGGCGGAAGTGATAATAGCTTTTTCATCTTGGTTTAATGAACAATGAATAATGAAAAATGAACAATGAATAATGAATAATGGTCAATGAAAAATGAAAAATGAATAATGAACAATGATCAATGAATAACGGAACAGTAGTATATACTCGTTTTTAATTATTCATTTTTAATTATTAATTATTAATTGTCTTACAGCTTAAATATCCGTTTCATGAGTTTCCATTTCTCGTGCGGAGAATCTTCCGGTCGGGCCTTCTGGAATTTGGCCATGTGGGCTTCCCATTCCGCCTGGCGGGGCAGGGTACCCAGCCGGGTATAGTCCCGTTCGAAGTCGAATTCGTCGGTAGTGTCCATAATCATGAAGAGGCGTGTTCCGTAGAGGTAAATCTGCATATCCAGAATTCCTACGGTACGGAACCCTTCTTTTACTTCTTCCCATACATGGTTATGTTCGGCCACATAGGCGTCAATCAGTTCCGGATCGTTATACAGATCCATGGTTTGGCAATATCGTTTCATATACTAGAGGTTTATGAGTTAATTATTTTAAGGCTTTATATTTTTCGTTCAAGATATTCCACAAAAATAATATATTTCCTATAATATATCTTTTCCACATGCGCTTAGGCTCTTTTATTAAGCGGTATAACCATTCTAATCCATGTTCTTGCCACCAGATTGGAGCTCGTTCTATTGTACCTGCAAAAAAGTCAAATACGGCTCCGATGTTTCCTACATGACAGTGGATATTCAGTTCATTCCAGTGACTATAAGTCCATTTTTCTTGTTTAGGAGCTGTCATTCCAATCCATAATAAATCTGGATTAGCTCGATTAATGACTTCTATAATCTTCCGGTTATCTTCGTCACTGAACTCCGGCTTGTAGGGAGGTGAATAAGATTCTATCTGAATATTGGGATACACCACCTTCGCCTTTTCTTTGATGAGTGCCAGTACCTTTTCGCTGCTCCCCATAAAGAAACACTTACCTCCGGTCTGGTTCAGCCGGTTCATTTCAAATTCAAAGAGATCCCATCCGGCAATACGTTCCTTAGGTTGGGATTTTGCCTTCAGCCAACGGCACGCCATCACGATGCTTGCACCATCGGGAATCAGCACATCTCCTTTTATCAAGGCCTCGGCAAAGGCAGCATCCTTCAATGCCGTATTATATGAATGGGCATTGATCGTATTTATGAGCAATTTACCCCCTGGCAAAGTATTCAATGACACTCTGCTTTCAAGGATATTCAAGTCTTTTAGTCTTAACATATCCGTATTATAAAATTTGTAAATAATGGTCTGGATTTCAATCAATTTCTGGAACCAGAAATCTCCTGAAGAATATCTCTTAATTTACATTCAAATTTATCCAATGTAAATTCACGATTCAGTTTTTCTTTTCCTGCGATCCCCATCGCCTTGCAAAGAGCCGGCTGATCTATTAACCTTTCAATCTTTTCAGCTAAAGCCTGTGGATTTTTTCTCTCTACGACATAGCCTGTTTTTCCCTCATCAATGATTGCGGCAATACCTCCTTCCTGCGTACTGATGCATGGAAGTCCATGTTCCATTGCCTCTAATAATACCAAAGGAAAACACTCATTATTATAATAAGTTGGAAATACAAAAACATCTGCTTTCTGAAAATATGTTTCTTTTTCATTTCCATACTTACCTCCATATGCAGAAATACAGTTACTCAAGTTAAGCAACTGTATCTTCTGTCGGAACTCTTCTTCTGCAATATCACTCCATTTACCTACAAAGTGGCAATGAAACCTCTTTCCTTTTTCCTTCAGAATCCGACAGGCTTCCACCAGATCCCAAACTCCTTTTTCCTCCATCATATTGGAAAGGAAAAGAATATTAAATTCCTTGTGACTGATACGAACTGGCAGCTCCTGTTGAACCGGTATTCCATTGGGACAGAAAAACACATCTTTTTCATTCACATATTTGTAGATATCCTGATAAAGAGGTTTTGCCAGAAGGATAACTTTCAGTTTCTTAAAGAAATGTTGATATAACCAATTATCCAATATCCTATTTTGACGGGTTGCCACACCTTTGTTGTGGTAATGCACCACCACCTTCTGCCCCATCGCTTTCAACATCATGACCACTACAAAGTCTTTATAGAAAGCTGCTCCTTTAGCATTAGGAGTTACATAACAGAAATCGGGATGGCTAAACTTCACTTCTTTGTATATTCGTCGTAGTTGGAATATAAAATCAACTAGTTTCCTAAAACCTCCTTTCCCAATATCTTGTAGATTCTTTGCTAATGTCAGATTAATATAATTGCAATCAAAGGTCTCATTAATTATTCTGCTGTCATGGATGTATTTCCCCATCATTGCTGCCCCATGAATGGGAGGTGGAAGATGGAGGATAAATAATATTTTAGGTTGGGACATACTTCTTATTTTCTTCTATTTTTCATTATTGCATTGATAAATTTACCAGGTAATATTCTTTTCAAAGGTTGGATAAGTCCTTGTCTTATATATACTTTTAAAACACATATAGGATAATAAGATGTTTTATCAATACCATGAATTTTTAGTTTTTCTAGGTTTAATTGTAATGGATTATTTGCAGACAGACCATGTATAGCATCAAATTTACAAATAATGACAGGACGAAATTCTGATTGTATTCCTTGTTGTTTTAATCGATAAAATAAATCATAATCTGCAACTATCTTATATTGAAGATTAAAAGGATTTTGTCTCATTAATGCAACTCTAACAAAAGCTGCTTGATGTGAAAAAGGCATTACATGATTCTTTTTTATTTGCTTATTTTTAGATAGTTGAAGTTCTCCCCATTTGTAGATTTCTATACAATCTCCATAACAATATCCTATATTATCATTAAATGGTTTATTGAAAAAATCATACAAACATGTATTTGAATAGTACACATCCCCTGCATTCATATAATTAATCCAATCGCCAGATGCTATTTGTGCTGCTTTATTCATGGCATCATAAACACCTTTGTCTGGTTCTGAAATGATTGTAATTTTGATTCCCTTTTGTGTGAATGCTTTTTGGGCTTTATCAAGTATGGTATGCGTTTCATCTTTACTATCTCCATCTATGATAATATATTCAAAATCTTTGTATGTTTGTTGAATGATAGATTCGACGGTTATATTTAATTCTTTTGCTGCATTGTAACAGACTGTAACGATGGATAAATTCATGTTTGAAAGTTCTTAGAAATTATTTTACAGTATATTTTGTTTTATATATTGTGTAAATATCTAATTTTAGGGTGCCTTTTTTAGAGTGGTACCAGCAGGCATTCGTCTAAAAAGAGTCTACAAATTTAGCGATTATTATTTGCATATTATCATAAGAAGATTTTCATAATCTGTTTATTTTCTGAGTAGCTTGCAGAAATAGTCCGCGTAAGAGATTTCTATTTGCTTACGGATTTCTATAAAGGTATTGTAGATTGTAGAATTCTGTATTCCCTTTGCATTATCGAAAAACAGATTGTTCTTTCACTGGACAGTAATAGGCCTTATCTCCCGTTCAGCCTAAAGTATTCACCGTCATTTTTGCAGGTGGAAATCTGATTTCAGAAATTTTTCAGGTAGTTGAAAGTTTTGTTGTTATTTCTATTTTCATCTGAATTTGCAAGAGATTATAAAGTTCCGTTATTCTCGATGACTTCCGTCGTTTTATTACCGTTTTTCTGCGGTAAATTTCGTTTGCATTAAATTTTCCTGCGGTAAGTCTCTTTCATATCATATAATATTGTTATCTGTTTTAGAAAGATACTTACTGATGCATCTTTAGTCATGGCATACTTGAACTTTGCTTTTGCATGGGGTAGGTAACATAATAAATGCTCTATATTTACAAGTTCATAATCAAGATACATATAAAATAGTGTGGAGGGGATTGTTACCGTTCTATAAGGCTATATTTTTGAGAGCAGATATTAAGTTCGTTAAGTTACATTACGCCTTTGTCTGTCAATTCAGCAGGTTTTGGGGTAAAGTGTTTTTAGTCCGTATCTGACAGACGATTCCTTGCTTCCCTGTATACACATGTTTTGTAGAGGAATTACAACTTTTCAGAATCATTATCTTAAACATAATCTTTTGTTTTAAGTATAGCACGAAAGTATGGGAAAGAGACATACTGGTAAGTATGCCAAAGTTGGATACTTAACTTTTTAATTAAAAGTTTATTCCAATAAAATTAGCAAGTTTTTTTTGGTATTTTACATGTAATTGCTTATATTGTTCAATATTTTTGTTGTATAAGATAAAATTTTCTTCGTTAATAATTTCGTCCAAATTTAAATTGCTAAGATTGCTAAATAAATGTCCTAACGTATTTCCCTTAATGAATTCCAACGCTTTACATTCCTTCCCTATGATTGGAACGTTATTAAAAATGAAGTCCAAAACAACGCCACTACTCCTTTTAGAATATTCTTCTTGGTAATTGAGTATGCAAAACTTACTGTTTTGTATATATTTATAATATACTCTGTCTGTTATAAATCCTAAATGTAATTCAATATTTGTACATGAATTACAAATCGTTTTTAATTCATGTTCTAATTCTTTTGTATCCGAATTTCCTGCAATAATCATTTTGTATTTTGTTCCTGCAACCTTTTTAGCAACGTCTATAATACCTTTTTCTTCAACAAGACGACCTACAAAGCATAAATCATATGTTCTTTCAGAATAAGATCTTATGTTGATTGTTCCTTGATTAATATATATATAATCAGGTACAACACAATATGGAAGATTATATGCTTGACCTACTACTTCATTAGGACAAATAATACCATTAATTTTATTTGATGCTAATTTATATATTAAACGTTTAAACCAACTTCTTATTCCTGCGTCACTATATTGTATCATATACAACTTACTTTTTTTATGGTAGAATAAAATTATTCCTACATATGCAGTAACGTCTGCTCCTTGTTGTATAATGATAATATCATTTATCCCTTTTAAAAATAGTTCTTTACAATTTAGAAGAACTCTTGTCTTTTCCTTTATAATATTTCTATTTTTGTATATTTCTGTATTATATGGTAGTTTTAAAATACTATCGCTAAATTCTGTTTGATAAATAGGACCACCAGCTACACATGTTGGATATTTTTTACCAAATATTTGTAAGTAGTTTCTTGCTACAGCAAAAAAATGTCCAAGGCAAGATCCATTTAGAACTGGACTTTTTATATCTGCAATTATTAATCTATACATAATTAGACTGCTTTTTATATGAATGAGATTATGATATAGTACTTTTGTTTTGTAGGTATTTGGAGGGGATAGGCTTAAGAATGCATATGGCGTATATGAAAACTAATGGAAAATTAATTCGATCAAAAAGACCGCTTTCTGTCATAGTTAACAAAAAATAATATATAAAACATATTACTAACTTTATTCTTTCTTCTTTTGTAATTCTTTTTGATAAAAAGATGAAAATGGATAGGAAAAAACATAGATAAAGGAATGAACCAATAATTCCAAACTCTACTATTTGATATGCAATTCTTGAATCTGCTTTAAAATGGGTAAGTGTACACATTCCTCTATTTCCATATGCTAATTCTCCTTTATAGCTGAGATGGTTTCCTGTTAATGGTGCCTTATGGAAATAGTTATTAAGTAAGTATAATGATAGACCTATAGTGGAATTATCTTCATCTTTGTCAGATTGTGCGAAAGTAGTTAATCCTTCTATTTGTCTATTTATACCTGCATTTAAATTTGGGTTATTGCCATCAGATGTAAGAAGGTATAGGCTTGTTGCAACTATTGTTGCCCACGCAAAGATGAAGGCTTTTATATGCATTTTACAATAATATGTACTGCAGATAAGATATGTGAATGCAAATAGAATTAATGAAACTTTTGCACCAGTTAGCAGGATTGCTAATAAGAAAGCAAATGTTATGATATGAAATATGTATGGCTTTAACTTCGTTTTACTAAAATACTCAAGACAAATAAATAAATATAATGTTGTTAAATAGTTAGCTAGTGAATTGAATCTTGAGAAAGTTCCTGATACAAGACTATTATTGTCTACTTCTATTATGTCTCCGGTAAAAGTTGTTATTATATTGGGAAAGTAAAAAGGTATATATATATATATATGAAATAAATTTAATATTATTGCAAAAAGCTCTATTATTGATATAATTTTTATGTATTTAATAATTTGCTTTATGCTCGGTCTTACATCTTTTCTAATAAGAAGAAAAATAAGTGGTAAAATTAAAGAGATTATTTCAGAAAAATATCCCCATAATATTTCAAAAGAAAAATGATTTATAATATTGGTTAGAATCAAATAAATCATCAATGCTATAATTGATTTGTATATTCCAGGAATATTGGGTATTTTGTTTGGGCATTTTAGATATTCGTAAATTATTAAGATGAAAAAGAAATTTCTCCCAAAGACCTTAAGATGATTTGTTAATTCAAAAAATTGATCATAAGTATAAACTTTTGTTAGTAATGCGGAAAAAGGGAGGAAAAATGGCTCCAATGAAAACCAATAAAATATTATCCATTGAGGTTTTTTTATATAAATAAATATCCCCAAAATTAACAGTAATGCATCATTGATTAATTGCATGATTGAAGAATATGATTGAGTAAACTGCTTTTATCATTTAATACTTTTTCAAATTCACTTTTGTTGTATTTGGGTAGGAGATATAATGTTGTATTTTGTAATGTGTTTAATACTTGATTTTTGTTGCTTCCTAATATAAAGAATGCTTCATTATTATACGGTATAATATCTAATATCTTTTTAATTTCATTATTATTTTCGTATGCTATTGCTATCACATAATCTATTAAAAAATAGTCTAGTAGGAAATCTTCATTTTTAACATATGTAGAGAAAACGTCTTTTAATATTTCTAAAATTGGTGAGTGGGGAGGGCATGCCATGAAGCCAACAGTCCAACGATAATTTGAAACATACCAATTGTTCTGTGGCTTATTTTTTATTGTAAAGAACTTATAATTAAAATATTCCTCGTTAATGCTTTTAGTTGTTAAAATACGACTATCACTCCAAAGACCTCCATATTTATATAATAAATTTACTCGTAATATATCAGAGAAGAATGTATATGAAAATACTCCTTTTTGTATTTTCTCGGTTATGTAGTTTGGTAATTCAATATATTTATTATAATTAGCCATGGTTATCAAATTTACCTTTCTAGAATTATTTTGTTTTATGGCCTCATAGCATAGTTTCACATATTTAGGCATTTCATTTTCTCCTTGTAACCAACAAAACCATATTGGTCCATCATTTTTTATCGAATCCTGAAAATTATTATTAGTTTGTTGTACTTGTTTTATTATATATCCATAATTACTCAGAATTGCATTTTTTACAATTAAATGACGCCTTTTAAAAAATAAAGACTCTAAGTAACTGTTACAAACTATTTGATGGGCAATTAATTGAATGATAATATCACCAATAAAAATTTCTGTAGAATATATAAATCCATATTTTTTAATTGATTTTGTATATTTAGAAAAGTATGTTTTTAGTAGGAGTATACTTTTTTTAAATTTATTTTTCATGTTGATATTGTTTTAAGAGTTCTATATTTATAAGAAGATCTTTATGGCATTGTAGCCATTCGATACTTTTATCCCACCATTTAAATTTCTCTAGCATATTAATAGTATTGATATCATATCTATACTTTATAATTTTAGCTGGTATACCTCCTACAATGGCATAAGCAGGAACATCTTTAGTAACCACAGCTCCTGCTAAAATAACTGCACCATTCCCAATGTGAATTCCTGAGATGATTTTTGCATCATAACCTATCCAACAGTCATGTCCTATTGTTACTGGATATTTTTTTTCTGTATCTGAATATTTATACTCTTCAAACAAAGATTCTGAACATAAAGAATGTCCATTTTGTTTCCCATTAGAGAAAAAATATGGTGATGTAGTAGTAAATGGGTATGTATAAGGATGTATTCCTATAACAACACTAACATTATCTGCTATAGAACAAAACTTCCCAATATAGCCATGTATAATGCATCGTTTTCCTATGTAAGAACCAAGACCTAGATTTCCATTAAATAAAGAATTTCTGTCAATAGAATTCATCCCTTCGAATGTAGACCTAAGTGAAATATCTGTTGAAAAATAAAATCTACATTTTTTGTATAACTTTATTTTTAGATATAGAAATTTTGCTATTCTTTTTAGAATCATATTGGTTACTGATTATTTTCTTGGAAAACTGTCAATAAAAGATCCTTTTGTACAATTAATAATGCGTGTTTTTTTATTACTTTGTTTTAAATAATTTTTTATTTCCCAATAAGATTCAAACATTCTAGAATAATTTTTTAAAATTAAATAAAAAGGATATTCATTGGTATGTTGGATATCTTTGACAGGTTGGGCTGTTGCTGTTTTTTTATCAAAAAAATGCGGATTTTCAAGATAAACTATATTTTTTTCATCTACAAAAAGATATTTTGTCCAAGTATGTTCTACACCATATAATTCGACTAATGGATATTTTTTAAGTATTCCTATCATAATAGATGCCACTAATACATTAGCTACAAAAGGCATAGACAATTGCCAATTATAAAGTAAATACTTAATTGATGTATATCCTTCAAAAGGGCATGCGTTGTATGTGACAAGTGTTATATTCGGGTTATTTATAATTTTCTGTATTTTATGTTTGATATTGTATTTATGTATGATGTATAATGTTAAAGGCCAAAATGTATTATCATTAATTTCTTTAATAATATTAATACCTTCTGGATGATTAAAAAAGTGTGGATCTGCAAGTACATAAAATGAAGGTTTTATAGAACTATAGTTATCTCCTAATACATGTCGATTGACTACTAGATAATCTACATTGTCGTTATTAGTTAATTCGACATCATTCAATGATTTTCCATTGCCTAGGATTCTTAATGTCTTATTTGATGAGACCGGTTTAAATTGTCTTATAGATAAATAATTTCCTTGCTTTAATATTTTTAAGAATCCTACTATTGTATTAAACAGTTTCATTTAAATGTATTTTATAAATAATCGTTAAATTAAATATATAAGTAATTTGCTATAAAGTTATCATTTTATTTTCCGACTCAATATTTTATTGGCTGTTTTTCAACCAATAAAATGAAAATATCCGCAAAAAATATTATTTTAACATTTAAGTTTATAGAAATATAAGTTCATCCAATTCTGGGGTACCACCTTTCAGGCGAGCGCTGGAGGGC
>ULWY01084323.1_pt1 | contig 10706 bp, 9 predicted proteins | sample 1960761 | NCBI WGS metagenome assembly ULWY01 (sample SAMEA4835824, study PRJEB28245) | human gut metagenome | biome: gut microbiome; material: fecal sample | place: Denmark | collected 2008
AAAAGTCGAGCACCGCCACAATGAGCACAATGTGCGTGACATTCGGAAGCACGTGGCGCGCCATGATGCGCCAGGGCGAGACGCCGAACGCCTTGGCGGCGGTCACAAAGTCCATCGCCGCCACCTTCATCGTTTCAGCGCGCAAAAGTCTTGCGAGCGCAGCCCACCCGGTCACACCCATGATGACTGCCAGAAGAAAAAGCCGCACGTCCGCGCGCTCAAGCCCCGTTTCGTAGAGCTGCGGGTTTTTGTCGATAAAAACCTGCACCATCAGAACTGACGCAGCAATCAGAAGCACCGAGGGAATGGACGAAAGCGTCGTGTAAATGTACTGGATGACGTCGTCGGTCTTACCTTTAAAGTACCCGGCGGCTATACCCAAAACAACCGCAAAGGGAAGCGCGGAAAGTGTGGCGAGAGACCCGATCACAAAGGCCGTTCTCACCGACTTTAAGGCTGTGTAGAGGACGTCGTTACCCGTGGCATCGGTGCCGAAAACATGCCGCATCGGCCAGATAAACATAAGAATGACCGCCAAAAGCACGGCGACCTGCACCACCTGCACCGCAGGCCGCGCGGGATTGGTGCGCGCCGTAACCTTCACTAGGCTCAGCGTAAAAGGCGTTTTGCAGACCGCCTTATGCGCGAGCGCCAGGATAATCCAGAGCATTGAGAGCGCAATCACCCCCGTTAAAAACCCCGCAAAAAAACGTTTCCCGAGCTTAAGCCCCGCGCCCTTTTCGGGCACGTCAGGCGAAGCCCCGGTAAGCCTCTGATAGTCGCGCACGCTTTTACCATCCCTGATGACCGTTGTTTTGTCAAAGTCGTGCAGGGCAAAAGGCGCTGAGTAACTTCTCTCGCGTCCCGCAATGTGCGGCAGCACCAGGGTGTCTAAAAGCGACACGGTCTTCGTGTCGTAGGCAACGGTTGCCTCAGCTGTCTGCTTCGGGAGTTCATTTCGCCAGTGCACGCTGTCGGCAAGCGCCAAAAGGAAAAAGAGCAGCAGCACCGTGCCGCAGGTCTGGGCCGCGGGGCGGATGAGCACTTGTTTCCATTTGGCCGCAAGTTCCGGGGTTTTCGCGGCATAAACCGCAAAAAAGAGAACCGCGGCCGCAAGAAACCACATCACAAGATCGGTGTAGAGAACAACAATTTTCACTTTGCCGCATCCTTTACTTCAGCCGTATTCTGGGGTCAACCACCGTGTAGGCCACGTCCGTGAGAATGAGCCCGAGAATATAGGCGGCCGTTCCCAAAAACACCATCGCGCGCACGACGGAAAAGTCCTGGGCGTTAATCGCGTCAATCGTGTAGGAACCAAGCCCCGGAATACCGAAAAAGTTTTCCATGATAAGTGACCCCATAAAAAGCATCGGGATCACGGCCACGGTACTGGTGATCACCGGAAGCATGGCGTTACCGAGCACATGGCGGAAAAGCACCCGCATTTCGCTTACGCCCTTGGCGCGGGCTGTTCTCACGTAGTCTTTTTCGCTTTCTTCAAGAAACATCGAACGGTAAAGAAGCGCTTCGCCGCCAAGGCGCGTAAAAACGCCGATAGCGACCGGCAGCACCAGAAACGCGGCCATGGCAAACCCCTCGGAAAACCCAGAGACCGGCACCCATCTCAGGGTCTTAGAAAAAAGCCACTGCCCCACGATGATGTAAAAAAGCGCCGAAATGCTCATCACCGTGACGCTCATCGCCACACCCGCCCACTCCAGCCGCGTTCTTCTCACCATCACCAAAATGAGCGCAAAACTCACCGATACAAATACACCCAGCAAAAAGGTCGGGAGGGCAAGTGCCAAAGACGCGGGCGCCCTTTCCTTAATTTCGGTATTGATACTGCGGCCGGTGTCCGAGAGCCCGAAGTCCCCGGCCAAAAGGGGCGCTGAGCGCCGGAAAAAGATCGTTTCCGTGAATTTCCCGGTACCTTCGGCCGCACTGTTAAAGATAAGCGGCACGTCGTAGCCCCGCTCCTTTTTCCAAGAGTCAATTGCCTGCTGCGTCACGTAGCGCCCGCCGATTGAAAGCCGGGCCATATCATCCGGCGTGTTGACGGCAAAAAAGAGGGCAAACGTAAGGGCGTTCACACCGAGCAGAATGAAAAAGCCGTAGACAATGCGGCGGAAAATGTAGCCGATCATTTATTTCCCTCCGCAATACGGCCGGTCACGGAACGGCGCGCCCTCACATAATTTCTCACCGCCCAAACCAAAAGTCCCGCCGCCAAAAGAATGATGAGCGCCGGCCAGAGAACGGGCGTATTCCACGCGCGGATTTTTTCAGCCCGCGCTTTTGCGTCAACGGCCATGTACTGCACGTTATCCCGCACCGTCTGCGTGGGCTTGGCGTTTTTCACCCAGCCGTGCAGAGCCGCAGCCTGCCGGGGGTAGTAACCGAAACTCCACGGGGCCTCGGTCTGCGCGATCCGGATCATGCGGTCAATCAAAGCAGCTTTTTCCGGACCGTTTTCTTCCGTGCGCATTTTTTCAAAAAGCCGATCAAATTCGGCGTTGCAGAAATTACTCGCATTTTCGCCTCCGGACGTGCTTCCCACTTTACTGTTGGGGCCGTACAGGAGAAAAAGAAAGTTTTCCGCATCCGGATAATCCGCGATCCACCCCCAGTAATAAATCTGGGCCGTGCCGTTCATCATCTTGTCCTGAAAGCGGTTGTAGTCGGTGGCACGGACTTCGAGCTGAATGCCGATCTTGGCAAACTGCCGCGTAAACCACTCAAGAAACGCTTTGGAGCCCGGGGCCGCGCTCTGCCAGTCAAAATTAAGCACAAGGGGGCGCCCCGTCTTCACGTCGCGCCCGTCGGGGTAACCGGCTTCACGCATCAGACGCCTGGCGTCCTCAATACTGCGGCGCACAATGCGGCCGTTTTCGTCCTTACGGTAGACAACCGGGTTAAAGGCCGCAGGCCCGTCTGCGCGGTAACCGAAAAGCCCGGGCGGCAGCGGCCCGTGCGCGGCTTCACCCTGCCCCTTTTCAAAGATCGCAATCTGCTCTTCCCAGTCAACAGCAATGGAAATGGCTTGTCTCAATTTTCGGTTGCGTTCGTGCTCGGTTGCCGTTTTTCCAGCGCCCACCACGGGGTCAAGCCAGTTAAAGCCGAGGTACCAGAGATTGGCTTCCACGGTTGTCGGGAAAACAAGCTCACGCTCGGCGTAAAGCTTTGCCTTATCCGCGTCATCTCCCGCAGCAACCAGATACCCCTGCCCCACATCCACGCGCGAAATCTGCGGACTGTCGTAATAGCCCTGCAGGAATTTTGTGGTCACCGGAACCGCTTCCTTTTCAAGCGTCATCACGATGCGGTCAACAAAGGGAAGGGACTTGCCGCAGTCCTTTAAAAGGCCCTTTGCCTCATCCTCCGGCTCACCCTCACACGGATAGGGCACAAAGCGAAACTCGGGGTTGCGCTCCAAAACGTGCTCCCGGTTTTGCCGCGAAGAAACGAGCCGGTAGGGGCCTGTGCCCACAGGCCAGGCCTCAAGCGTGACGTTGTTCTTTTTAAGGAGCAGATTGGCCCCGTAAAAGGCGGTTGCTTCCCACGGAACCGGTGCAAAAAACGCCATCGTGAGCCAGTTGGCAAACTGCGGATAACGCCCGTAGACCGTGATTTCAAGCGTATGGCTGTCACGGGCTTTCACGCCCTCAACGGGAAAATCCCGGATATCGGGCGCCGGACGTCCGGCGGCTTCCGCCTCCTTTAAGGCTTGGGCAAAAGTTTCGGAAAAGGCCTTTAACCCCACGATGTGCGAGGACAAAATCCCCAAAACGGGGCTTACGGTGCGGACGTCACCGATGCGCTTAATGCCGTAGACGTAATCGTCGGCCGTCAGTTCCCGCGTCCCTTTTTCCGGAAGGTCCAGGGGGTTGGTGAGTTTTTCCGCCACCGCATCGGTGAGCCGGTGATAGCGGTAGTTGCCGGCCGCGTCTTTCGCAAAAGCCGGGGGCGGTGCGTAGCGGATCCCTTTTTTAATCGGAATCACGTAGCGGGAGAAGGCACTGGCGGAAACATCCGCCCCTGGCGCAAGTTCCCGGCCGTTTTTATCAAGGTAAACAGGAGTGACCACGCGCTCCGCCGTTTTCGGTATCACTTCATAAGGGCGCTTCAGATAGTGGTAACCGTAGGGCGGCTCGTAGATCGTATAGGTGTAAATCGTCTCGTCGCTTGAGTAGGAGACCTGGGGATCAAGCGTCTTGGGGCTTCTGCCCGAAAAGCTCGAAAAGAGCGTGTTCTCGGCATAGTCCGCAAGGGGCCTGGGGTTATTAACCGGGCGCGAACAGCCGCAGGCAGTAAGGACCGCGACCACTGCCGCGGCCGTCAAAAACCGTTTCAAAGTGCATTTTTGCGTTGCAAAGCGCATCTTTTTCGCCCGAAAACAATGGCAAAACCCAAATCTTCTGTAGTATTTCGGCTCATCCGGCCGAAGGCTGACGCCAAATTAGCACGACTTCGACCAGACAAGCATAAATTTTCTGCCACAAAACCTCATGCCGAGTCCAGTTTTTACCCTGCCCGTACGCATCTACTGGGAAGATACCGATGCGGGCGGCATTGTTTATCACGCCAATTATCTGCGCTACATGGAGCGCGCCCGCGGTGAATTTTTAAGAAGCGCGGGGTTTGAGCAGCGCCGCATGCAGGAAGCCGGCATGCCCGTGATTGTTGTGGCGGACTTGTCACTTAAGTACCGGCGTCCGGCAAAGCTCGATGATCTTCTCACCGTCAAAACCCGCGTCAAACTCATCCGGGCCGCCTCCGTCGTTTTTGCGCAGGAAGTCTGGCGGGACGATACACTGCTGGTTTCCGCCGAAGTACGCTGCGCCGCGGTTGACCCCGAAAAAGGCACGCCCGTCACGATTCCTGACGCATTGTCCGAGGCCTGCCGCCGGATGCTTGCCGAGGCCGAAACAACAACCGATACCGAAAACAAATAAAAATGAATCCGTCTTCTGCCGATCTTTCCATCGTCACCCTGGTGATGAACGCAAGTGTCGTCGTTCAGTGCGTGCTGGGCATTCTGGTTCTGGCGTCTCTGATGAGCTGGGCCACGATTTTTTCAAAGGCCATTGTTCTTTCGCGCACGGCGCGCCAGACCGAAGAATTTGAAAAGCGCTTCTGGTCAGGCGCTGATCTCGCAAAACTCTTTGAGTCCGCCACGTCGCGCCACGACAGAACGGGCGCGGAAGAACGCATCTTCGTTGCCGGCATGGCCGAATTCGTAAAGCTTGCCGGCAAAGCCGAGGTCGAGCAGCTCTCGGGCGTGCGCCGCGGCATGACCGCCGCCTTTCAGCGTGAGGTCGATGACCTTGAGCGCGGGCTTCCGCTTCTCGCCTCCATCGGGTCGGTCTCCCCTTACATCGGTCTTTTCGGTACGGTCTGGGGCATTATGAATGCCTTCACCGGGCTTTCAACGCTTGACAACGTCTCGCTTGCCGTCGTGGCCCCGGGCATTGCCGAAGCGCTCGTTGCGACCGCAATCGGCCTTTTTGCCGCCATTCCCGCGACGGCTGCCTACAACTATTTTGCCAACCGCCTTGAGCGCATCACCAACCGCTTTGACAGCTTCAGCGAAGAGTTCTTAAACATCCTCTCGCGTCAGACGGCCTGACACCCCTGAAGGACAGACAATCATGGCACTTAAAAACCTTCAGACGCGCAAGAAACGCCGCATGATGAGCGACATGAACGTCGTTCCCTATATCGACGTGATGCTTGTGCTCGTGGTGATTCTGATGGTCGCCGCCCCTTTTGTGAACCCTTCGGTCATTAATCTGCCAAGTGTTTCCAAGGCTTCCGCCGCACCCGCCAATCCCGTTGAAGTCGTGGTGCACGCCGACGGTCACCTCTCGCTTAAAGTCCAAAATGGGCTCAGGCCCGTTGACATGACGGCTCTCATTGCCAACGTGCGTTCGGCGCAGGCCGATGCCGACACGCCGGTCGTGATCGCCGCCGACCGCGATGTGCGCTACGAGCAGGTCGTGAACGTCATGAAAGCCCTGCAAAACGCCGAAATCAAGCGCGTGGGCCTCGCGCTGAAGGTTGAGCGCACGAAATGAGCGAAGGCAATCAGGATAAGCGCGAAGATCCGCAGGATCTGCAGTCGGACCGGACTCAGACGGACAATGAGTCCGGAGATCCCGCGCGCCTTGCGCCCGCCAATTCCCGTCTGACGGATGTACCGGCCGGCGTCATTGCGGCGGTAGTTGTGCACGGGCTCCTCTTTTTCGCGCTCTTTAACGTCTTTCAGTGGAATACGGATACCGAAACGGTCTACGCCGAACTCTGGGCGCCGGAAGACGCCTCCGGCATGAGCCTCAAAGGCACGGCGCAGGAAACCGAGGAAGAAGCTCCTGACAACAAAGCTGCACCGGCGCCGGAAGAACCCACGGCCGAAGAACTGCAGCTCAAAACAGAAGCGCAGGTGAGACGTGAGGCGCAGCGCCTTGCCGAGGAAAAGGCGCGCGCCGAAGCTGAAGCAAAGGCGCAGGCTGAAGCTCAGAAGCTTCTTGAAGAAGAGCGCCGGGAAGCAGAACGCAGAGAGGCCGAGCGTCTCGAGGCTGAGCGCCTGGAAGCTGAAAAACGGGCCGCCGAAGAAGCTGAACAAAAGCGCCGCGAAGAAGATATCCGTATCGCTGAAGAAAAGCGTCTGGCGGAAGAAAAGCGTATTGCCGAAGAAAAGCGCCTCGCTGAGGAAAAGCGCATTGCCGAAGAAAAGCGCATCGCTGAGGAAAAACGCATCGCCGAAGAAAAGCGCATCGCTGAGGAAAAACGCATCGCCGAAGAAAAGCGCCTCGCTGAGGAAAAACGCATCGCCGAAGAAAAGCGCATCGCCGAGGAAAAACGCCTCGCTGAAGAAAAGCGTATCGCCGAGGAAAAGCGCATCGCCGAAGAGAAACGCATTGCAGAGGAAAAGCGTTTGGCGGAAGAAAAACGCATTGCGGAAGCCAAAAAGCGTGCCGAAGCCGCCCGCCGCAAGCGCATTGCCGAAGAAAAACGCCGGCAGGCGGAGCTCGCTGAAGAAATGCGCCGGGCCGAACTCGCCCGCATCACTGGGGCACCCGCCGTTACTTCGGGCCGCGTGGGCTCAACGCGCGGCACACCGGGCGTTGAACGCTCGATGCAGGGAAAACTCTCTGCAGCGTACGCCTCACGCGTCATCAGCTGCATCCGGCCCTTTATCCTATTTTCCGTTCCCTCGGGCATTGCCAGAGGCACGCATGTGGCCGTCTACAGCGTGAGCCTTCTTCCGAACGGCGAAATCTCCGAAACCCCGCGTATGACGCAAAGTTCGGGGCTTCCCGCCTTTGACCGGGCCGTGCGGCACGCCATCAGCCGCTGCAATCCCTTCCCGCGGCCCCTTGGCAACACCCCGATGCCGCGGCGCATGGAGATTTCCTTCGATCCGGTTGAAGACGCACAGCCCTGAAAAGTGCAAAAACCGAAGCAGAACACAATATCCGCTTCGGTTTTTCTTTATTCTCGCGGCTTTATTTCGGGAGCGAATCCACCACCGCAAGCCACTCCGTGAGGGCTTTGTTGCCGGTGGCCATATGCCGCACGTCATCGAGCCTTGCAAACCGCTCGGTGCCGCCTGGAAGCGTCACCGTGGGGACGTCACGGGAGCACTTAAACGTATCGGCAAAAGCGTCAATATCAACGTAGCGCACGCCGTCCTTCTGCACAAAGCGCGCGATCGTCTCGCCGTTTTCGCCGCTGATGACATCATCGTCAATCTCAACCCACTCATCATTGCGCCGCGTCACAAGCCACAGCCAAATAAAGGGCCAGACGGCAAACAAAAGCCAGAAGGGCGAGGTAAGGAGAAACGAGAGCCAGCCCGAGCCGCCCCTGGAGTCCTCGAAAAGAAAGATGCTGCCGATCACGCCCCAGGCAATCCACGCCAGCCACATGGTGCGGGACCGGGCCTTACTCAGTTTTTGTTTTCGTCGCTGCATTGTTCAATCTGTCGGTTAATCTCAAGTACCCGTGCCCGCAGCTGGCCGCATCCGCCTTCAATATCCTGCGCCGCACTGTCCCTTATCGTAGCGATGATCCCCTGACGGCGCAAAATTGTGATGAGATCCTGCATGTGAGCATTTGACGGACGCTTAAATCCGGTGCCTTCCACGGGATTGACGGCGATAAAGTTCACCATCGCGTAGCGCCCCTTGATAAGTTCGGCAAGGCATTCGACTTCTCGGGCAGAGTCGTTCACGCCCTCAATCAGTGTCCACTCAATCTGCGCCGGGTACTTGGTGCTTTCCGCGTAATCGAGCGTCATCGCCAAAAGGTCTGCGGCTGGAATTTTCGGCGCCTTGGGTAAAAGCTCGCGGCGCTTCATGTCGTCCGTTGTATGAAGTGAAAGAGCAACAGCCGGATGCACGCCGTTGGTGCGGATCGCATCAAAAAGCCTCGGATCCCCCACCGTTGACACCACAATTTCCTTGTGCGCAAGGCCCAAAACGTCGCCGAGAAAATTCACCGCCTCCAGCACTTCCTTCAGGTTGTGGCTGGGCTCACCCATCCCCATCATCACAACCTTTTTAATATCGGGCCGGATTTTGAGGGTTTCGACAACCTGAGCGACAATTTCCGCGCTCCCTAACTGCCGCTCAAGGCCGCCCTTTCCCGTCATGCAGAAGCGGCACCCCACAGCGCATCCCACCTGCGTCGACACGCACAGCGCACGGCGCGGCAGCAGGACGCTTTCAATGCACTCTCCGTCACTTAACCCCACGATAAGTTTTAAGGATTCCGCCTGCTCACTTTTTACAGGCAGCACTTGCGTGAGTTTTGTGAGCCGGTTGCGGATTTCTGTGAGTTTTGCTTCCAGAGCGGCCGGGTAGCGCGCCGAGTCCTTGGCCTCCCAGGGGCCGAGCCCCAGCCAGGCACGGTAAATGCGGCGGATATGACGGGGCCCCGCGCCGAGCGCGCGCAGTTCGTCTTCAAAGTCCGAGAGTGAGAGGCCTTTTTGCATCAGAGAATCGCAGCAGGATCGGGGATGTTGATAAAGTCGGTTCAGCCAATTAACGGCATCTAACGAGAAAAACTCTGTGTTTTAGCTGCCTGCTCCTCACCAACAGCGTAGCAAACAGGTTTTTCAAATATCTAAACCGGTTTGTGACGGTTAAATAAAAAATTCCATCCATTGATTTTCAATGGTTTTTTACTTCGCTCAATGAGCCGATTTTATCAACACCCCCAGGAATGCCGCTTGTTATTATTTCCAAGCATATCTGCAGGATTCTAACCATTAGCACAGCCATTGGTTTTGATAGACTTCGAGGCTCAGTGGTACCAGCCGTACCAGAAATCACATGCTTCACGTTGTCAAAGTCCGCATCTACCCGACAGAGGAACAGCAACAGTTCCTGCGCGGGCAATTTGGCGCCGTGCGTTACTGCTACAACAAAGCCGTCGCCATAAAGAAGCATCGCTATAAGGTTCATGGCGAGAGCCTCAGTGTTATTAAGGACATTAAACCGCTGCTGACGAAAGCCAAAAAACTACACAATCACTGCTGGCTTAAGCAATACGATTCCATGGCGGAGCAGGAAGCGGTCCGCCATGCAGATAAGGCCAAAGGCGGAAGGGCTGTCCGTCTCTGCTCGCGGAGGCTGTGTAAGTCACAACGACAGTTGTGCTGTAGCCGTTGCACCGAGAAGCCCCTCAATTTATTAAGGGGAGCAGTCACTTGGTACGGATGATTTTCTTGTGCGGCCGATTATGCGGGAAAACCGTCCGCGACTGCAAGCGTTGCCGGGTTCGTCCAAGATCTCAGAGCCCGAGCTCCTGAATCTTTCGCGTGAGCGTGTTGCGCCCCACTCCGAGCTTTTGTGCTGCCTCCACCTTGCGGCCGTGCGTAAAGTCAAGTGCCGCGCGAAACATCGCGCACTCAAAATCGCGGGTAAATTTCGCCATTACTTCCGGAGCGCCAGAGGTCAGTGCCGCGCGGATTTCGTCTTTGAGCGCCGATGTCCACTCGCCCTCGGTACCGCCCTTTACGGCATCCTTTGCCGCCTCACCCCGCAAAAACTCGTCCGGTAAGTCTTCGGTCCGGATCCACTGGCTCGGGGCCATTACGGTAAGCCAGTTACAGAGATTCTCAAGCTGCCTCACGTTTCCCGGAAAAGGGAAACGCCGTATAAAGTCCAGCGCTTCGGGCTTTAAGTGCTTGCGTTCTGTTTTGAGGTTTTTCGCGGCCTCAGCCAAAAAGTGATCGGCCAAGGCCGCAATGTCTTCAGAGCGCTCGCGCAGGGGCGGAAGCCTGAGACGAATCACATTTAAGCGGTGAAAGAGGTCTTCACGGAAAAGGCCTTCGCGCACGCGGGCCTCCAGGTTTTGGTTCGTAGCGGCAATGACGCGCACATCACTTCTGATTAACTGACAGCCCCCGACGCGGTAAAAGCACCCGTCCGACAAAACGCGCAAAAGCCGCGTCTGCATCTCCATCGGCATGTCGCCGATTTCGTCCAGAAAGAGCGTGCCGCCCTTAGCCTGCTCAAAGCGCCCGTACTGCAGGGAGTTTGCCCCCGTAAAGGCCCCCTTTTCGTGGCCGAAAAGTTCGCTTTCAAGGAGTTCCCTCGGTATCGCTGCCGTATTGATCGCCACAAACGGTGCCGAGCGGCGCGGCGAATGATTGTGAAGGGCGCGCGCCACCACTTCCTTACCGGTACCGGATT
>ULWY01069930.1_pt1 | contig 10685 bp, 10 predicted proteins | sample 1960761 | NCBI WGS metagenome assembly ULWY01 (sample SAMEA4835824, study PRJEB28245) | human gut metagenome | biome: gut microbiome; material: fecal sample | place: Denmark | collected 2008
CGGGCGGTTTTCGCCCGATGCAGGGACGCCAGACTGTCACGTCGTTCAACGGCGAGCTGGAATACCGTCCGACGAGCGCGCTGAAGTTCGACCTCGGTCTGCACGGCTATATCTACAACGACGAGGAGCGCTGGGCCAATGCCTCGCCGTCGTTCGAAGGGAATGTGGGGGTCACCTACGCCGGCCGCAAGATCGGCTTCGGGGTGGAGGCCGTGATGCAGAGCTGCCGCACGTGGAATGTCTTCGATGTCGAGCACATCGCTGGCAGTGACGGTCCGGCGGAGATCCGCAATGCCGTCTCGCGGGTCGAGGTTCCGTTCGGCGTCGATCTCCGGGTCCACTTCGACTGGCATGTCTCGAACCGTGTGACCCTCTTTGCCGAGGGCCGCAACCTGATCAACCGCAAATTGTACGAATACCTGTGGTATCCGGAGCTGGGAGCCCATTTCACGGCGGGTGTCAAGCTCAATTTCTGACGCGGTGTCCGTCCGGCGGAGACCCGAACGGTCCGAAGTATCGCTTTTTCCGGTTCGTTGTCACAACGAGCCGGAATTTTTGTTATCTTCCCCCGAACCAAAACCTTCGAAAAGATGAAACACACGTTGCCCGAGCTTCCCTATGCGATGGAAGCACTTGCTCCGAAGATGAGCAGGGAGACCCTTGAATACCACTATGGCAAGCACCTCAAGACCTATGTGGACAACCTCAACCGCCTGATCGCCGGTACGCCCTACGAGGAACTGCCGCTCGACGAGATCGTGCGCACGGCCGACGGTGCGCTCTTCAACAACGCCGCGCAGGCCTGGAATCACGAGTTCTTCTTTCGGATGCTGACCCCCGATCCGTCGCCCATGCCGGCCAGGCTGGCCGAGCGTCTGGCCCGCGACTTCGGCTCGGTCGAGGAGTTCCGCGCGAAATTCACGCAGGCGGCTGTCGGGTTGTTCGGATCGGGTTGGGTATGGCTTGTCGCCGACCGGTCGGGACGTCTCTCGATCCTGGCCCGCTCCAATGCCGGCAATCCGCTGACCGAAGGGCTGCGCCCCGTACTGACGATCGATGTCTGGGAGCATGCCTACTACATCGACTACCGCAACCGCCGGGCCGATTTCGTCGAGGCCTTCTGGGGGCTTGTCGATTGGCGCAAGGTGGCCGATCTTTGTATTCCGAAGCGGTATGCCTGCACGGCCTGCGACTATGTCTACGATCCCGAAAAGGGAGATCCCGAGACGGGTATAGCCCCCGGTACCCCCTTCGAGGAGATTCCCGACGACTGGACCTGCCCCGTGTGCGGCCTTTACAAGGATGCCTTCCGGGCCGTCGGGGAGTGATCCCGACTCTCTGCTCCGGAAACGAGACGGCCGGATTCCTGTCGAAGGAATCCGGCCGTTGCCTTGTTGCCTGCTGCGGGATCAGAAGACGAACTTCTCGATCTTCATCTCTCCCAGCTGGTGGATGCGCGGAACGAGCGTGGTGAAGTGTGCCGCCTGCTCGTGTGCGGCGAGCGCCTTGGCGTCGCTCCACGTTTCGCAGATCATCAGGACATCGCGGCGCGTCGAACTCTCGAAGAGGTCGTATGCCACGCAGCCCTCGTCCTTGAGCGATGCGGCCACCAGTTCGCGGGCCGTGTTCACCAACTCCTCGCGGTTGCTTTCCGTCGTGCGGATGAATACATTCAGACGTATCATGGTTTTCTTCTTATTGGTAAAACAAAAAAGGGTGAGCTCCTTATATCGCACCGCTACGACCACATACCCTTGCTCGATTCCTCGCCTGGGGGATTCTGTAGGAGCTGGTCGTATAAGACTCACCCGGGCACAAAAGTAGGAATTTTTTATATCTTTGCAAAAAAAAAGTGAGATGCGCAGAAAAAACTTGCTCCGCACGCTTCTCGGAGGCCTCGTTCTGATTCTCGTCGCCGTCGTGGCGCTGTTCGTTGTCGCCTTCAAGGGCAATGCCGTTCCCGAACGCTACGAACTTTTTGTCGGCTCGCACGCCTTCTATGAGGAGCTGACCGATTCGCTGATGCCCCGCATCAGGCACCGTGCGGCGTTCCGCTGCTATGCCCGCAGGCTCGACCTTGCCGGGAGCTTCAAGCCGGGACACTACGTGCTTGAGCCGGGCATGAGCGTCATCGAGGTGGCGCGGATGTTCAAGCTGGGGCTGCAGACGCCCGTGCGCATCTCGATCAACAACGTCCGCACGCCCGAGCAGCTTGCCCGCAAGCTCGCCCGGCAGCTCGATGCCGATTCGACCTCCATCCTGCGGGTGCTGCAGTCGAAGAAGCTGGCCGAGGAGGTGGGTTTCGACTCGCTGACCCTCTTCTCGATGTTCATCCCCGACACCTATGAGGTCTACTGGACGATCCGCCCCGAGGAGCTGGTCCGCCGCATGAAGCGCGAATACGACTGCTTCTGGACTCCCGAGCGGGATGCCGCCCGGCAGCGCAGCGGCCTTTCGCGGCTTGAGGTGATGACTCTGGCGTCGATCGTCTACGAGGAGACACGCCAGACGGACGAGATGCCCCGCATCGCCGGGGTCTACATCAACCGCCTGCGCCGGGGCATTCCGCTCCAGGCCGATCCGACGGTGAAATACGCGATGCAGAATTTCGGTCTGCGCCGCATCCTGCACAAGCACCTGAAATACCCGTCGCCCTACAATACCTATATCAACCGCGGTCTGCCGCCCTCGCCGATCTGCATGCCGGGCAAGAATGCGATCGATGCGGTGCTGCACTTCGAGGAGCACGACTACCTCTTCTTCTGCGCCCGCCCGACTTTCGACGGCTACCACAATTTCGCCCGGACCCTGCGTGAGCACAACGCCAATGCACGGGCCTACAGCGCCGAGTTGAACCGGCGGAAAATCGAATAAATTTTCGTAACTTTGCCCTTGCATGATTACGAAAATCTACGAACGGAACCCTTCGGAGCGTGAGTTGCGCCGTGTGGTCGAGGTCCTCGAGCACGACGGGATCATCATCTATCCCACCGACAGCGTCTATGCCTTCGGCTGTTCGCTGCGGTCGCCCCGGGCGATTGAGCGCCTGCGCCGCCTGCGCGACAAGGGCACGGGCAGTTTTGCCGTGGTTTTTTCCGGCCTGGCCCAGGTCGCAGAGTACTGTCGTGTGGACAATGCGGCCTTCCGGGTGCTGAAGCGCAACCTTCCGGGGCCCTTCACCTTCGTGCTCCCGGCCTCATCGCGCGTGCCGGACAAGGCTCTCGAGCGGCGCCAGACAATCGGAGTCCGCATTCCGGCCAATCCCATAGCCCGGGCGATCGTCGAGACGCTGGGATGCCCGCTCGTCACCACGTCGGTCCGCGACGAGGATGATGTGGTGGAGTATACGACCGATCCCGAACTGATCCACGAACGCTACGGCCGCGAGGTGGCGCTGGTCATCGACGGTGGCACGGGCGACAACGTCCCCACGACGGTCGTGGACCTCACGGACGGCGAGCCCGAGATCCTTCGCGAGGGCAAGGGCAAACTGCAATGACGTAAAGACAAAACACAGGATAAGGAAATGACAAAAACGAATTTCTGGAACGATGCGGCGAAATACGGCGCTTTCATGGCCATCGCGCAGATCCTCTTCTCGACGGCGGGGCTCTTCTGGCGCTCGCCGCTGCTCTCGTTCCTCTCCGTCGTGGTCATCGTGCTGATGATCTACTTTTTCACGCGGCGTCGCGTGACGCTCTACGGGGCTGATGAGGGCTACAGCTACGGGCAGTGCATGAAGTTCATCTTCTGGATGGCCTGCTTCTCGGGTATTCTGTGGGGCGCATGGGAGATCGTGGGCCGCAATCTGCTCTTCGCCGACCGCTATGAGGCGATGCTTCAGGAGAACATGCAGGTCATGGCGACGATCTACAGCGAGCAGCAGCTCGAACTGGTCGCCCCGATGATGCGCTCGATCTTCTTCTCGCCGATCTGGGTCGTCGTCTCGTCGGTCGTTGGCTCCATCTTCCAGAGCTGCTTCTTCGGCCTGTTCATCTCCGGCCTGACACGCCGTAATCCCGATATCTTCTCCGAGCGTGGAAATGGAGACGCATAATCCCGACATCTCGGTCGTCGTACCGCTCTACAACGAGGAGGAGTCGCTGCCCGAACTGCTGGCGTGGATCGACCGTGTCGCTGTGGCCCATACCTTCACCTATGAGGCGATCCTCGTGGACGACGGCTCGTCCGACGGCTCGTGGGCCGTTGTCGAGCGTCTGGCCGCGCAGTATCCGACGCTGCGGGGCATCCGTTTTTCGCGCAACTACGGCAAGTCGGCCGCCCTATATTGCGGCTTTGCGGCCGCGCGCGGCGAGGTGGTGATCACCATGGACGCCGACCTGCAGGATTCGCCCGAGGAGATCCCCGCCTTGCGCCGCATGATCCTCGAGGAGGGTTACGACCTGGTTTCGGGCTGGAAGAAGAAGCGCCACGACCCGATCGGCAAGCGGTGGCCGAGCAAGTTCTTCAACTGGACGGCACGTGCCGCGACGGGCATCCGCCTGCACGACTTCAACTGCGGCCTGAAGGCCTACCGCCGCAAGGTGGTCAAGTCGATCGAGGTCTACGGCGAGATGCACCGGTTCATTCCGGTGCTGGCCCGGCAGGCGGGTTTCCGCCGGATCGGCGAGAAGGTGGTGGACCACCATGCCCGCAAATACGGACATTCGAAATTCGGCCTCGAGCGGATGGTCAAGGGCTACCTCGACCTCATCTCGGTGCTCTTCATGTCGCATTTCGGCCGTTCGCCGATGTATTTCTTCGGAGGCCTGGGCACGGTGATGTTCCTGCTCGGCGGTGCTACGACGGTGTGGATCATCGCCGAGAAGCTGTGGAAGCAGGCTCACGCCCTCCCGCTGCGACCGGTTGCCGACCAGCCGCTCTTCTACCTGGCCATCCTGGCCGTCATTTTGGGCGTCCAGCTCTTCCTCGCGGGGTTCATCGGCGAACTGATCAACCGCAGTTCGTCGGACCGCAACAAGTATTTGATCGATCAAACGCTGAATTGAAATGATACAACGCATCCAAACCCTCTATCTGTTGATTCTGACGGCCCTGATGGCCGTAACGATTTTCGCCCCGCTGGCCTGGTTTGCGGGGGAGATAGGCGAGTTCCGCCTCTACTCCTTCTCGTTGCAGAGCCTCGACGGGTCGGTGTCGCAATCGACCGCCTACATGGGCATCCTGCTCGTGCTGGCCTGCCTGCTTCCGCTCGTGACGATCTTCCTCTATCGCCGCCGCCTGCTTCAGATCCGCCTCTGTGTGGTGGAAATGGTGCTCCTGATCGGCGCCACGGTCATGGAGGGTATCTACTACTTCCTGAGCAGCCGGATCTTCTCCGACATGGCGTTCCACACGCAGGGTTTCAAGCCTGCCATCGCCCTGCCGCTCGTCGGCCTGCTGTTCGCCTTCCTGGCGGCCCGTGCCATCTTCCACGACGAGCTGCTGGTGCGCGACGCCGACCGGATCCGCTGATCCCCTCCCTGCCGGGGATGGCAGCCGACGATTCTTGCGGCCCCGCCATCGACTTCGATAACACGGGATGTCTCCGAATTTCGGGGGCATCTCTTTTTTTGTTCCCGGCATTCCCATCCGTTTCGTCTTTCCTTCCGTTCCGCCGTCCTTCCCGGTACCCCCTTTACTCCGTTCTTTCTGCAGTCTGTGCCAGTCTCCTTCCGTCCGCGCCCCTGGCGTTTCGCTTCCGTCTGTTGTCTGTTTGCTGTCGTTTTCCGCTGCTCCGATCCGAGCCTCCAATCCTCCTTCGATATTTGGCACAGATGCATTTCGGCATCCTGCAAAAAACGCCAAAGGCGACCCGTGAGGGGCCGCCTTTGGTCGAAAGGGTAGATCCGCAGCTGCTTACTCCTCGGCAGCCTCGGGACGCATCACCACCTTCACGAGGTTGTTGTCCTCGAGGATCTTCTGGGCCAGCTTCTGTACGTCGGCATTCGAAACCGTGCGGATGGCCTGCTCGCCGTTGGCCACATAGTCGAGCCCCGAGCCGTACTTCATCTGCAGGTAACGCATCCACGTGCCGTTCTGCTCGAGACCGTTCTGCCAGTCCTTGAGGAGGAATTCGCGCGTTTTCTCGATATCCTCGGTCAGCGGGCCTTCCTCGGCGATCTTCTTGAGCTCGGCTATTACGATTTCGCACAGCTCGTCGTCCATCTCGTCGTTGGTGTCGAATGCGATGGTCATCGAGTAGGTCTCGCGCGGGATGTACTCGGTCGATCCGTAGACCTGTACGCCGTAGGTACCGCCCTTCTCCTCGCGTACCGATACGAGGTAGCGCGATGAGAGCGCCTGCGTGAGGTAGGTGAGGGCCAGCTTGTTCTCGATCGTGTAGTCCATCTCACCCGTGAAGGTGTAGTTGATCGAAACCTTCGGCTGCTGCATCTTGGCCGTGAACGTGTCGTTCACCTCGCCCTTGACGGGATAAGCCTTGTCGTCCACGAACGTCATGGGCTTCTTCGATGCGGGGATCGAACCGATGTACTTCTCCACCAGGGGTTTCAGCACCTCGGGGTCGATGTTGCCCACGAACGTGAAGCGGAAGCTGTTGGCATCCGGGAAGAGCTTCTTGTAGATGGCGGGCAGGGCCTCGAACGAGAAGCCTGCGAGCTGCTCCTTGCCGAGCATCTGTCGGCGCGGATTGTGGCCGTACTGGGCGTCGATCGTCTCCTTCTGCATCAGGTAGTCGGGGTTCGATTCGACATTGGCCAGCTGAGCCTCGAGCATCTTCATCAGGTTGTCGTAGTCGGTGCGGTCGAAACGCGGCTGGGTGAAGCTCAGGTATACGAGCTGCAGCATCGTCTCGATGTCGCGGGGCGAGCAGCTTCCGCCCATTACGCTGGCATATTCGCTGGTTGCGGGGCTGACACCGACCGACTTGCCCGAGAGCTGTTTGCGGAGTTCCGTTGCCGAGAACTTGCCCACTCCCGACATCGAGACGACGGCGGGCAGCAGTTCACCCATGTAGTACTCCTCGTCGGAGAGTATCGAAAGACCGCCCTTGGCCTGTGCATTGAGCTGTACCTCGTCGGCCTTGAAGGTCGTGGGCTTCACGACGATCTGCGTGCCGTTGGCGAGCGTCCACTCGATGGTTCCGTAGGGCTCGTTCTGTGCCGTCTTCTTCACGGGCGAACCCTTCAGCACGGTGCCCTCGGGGATCAGCGGCTCCTTCACGACATCGTCCTCATATGCCTCGATCTCGGCAGCAGCCACCTTGTCGCGGATGGCGAGCAGCTCCTCCTCGGTGGGGTTCACGATGCCCTCCTTCTCGGGAGCGGTCACGATGATCACCTGGTTCTCCGGCATGATCGTCTGCTGTGCGAATGCGTTGATGGCATCGACGTTGAGCGACTTGATGAGCAGGCTGTCGAGCTGCCATTCGGTCTCGGCGTCGGGCGTCGGCGTATTCTTCAGGTAGGCCTGGAGGTAGGTATTGACATACGATTCGTTGGTCCGGTCGTTGCGGTTGGCGTACGAACGCTCGGCCTGGCGCATCAGGTCCTCCTGGGCGCGCTCGAACTCACCCTGCGTGAATCCGTAGCGGCGGATCTTCTCCAGCTCGGTGTAGAGGGCCTCGAAACCGCGTGCGAGCTGTCCGTCCTGCGTCACGGCCACGGCGGCCGTGGCGTTGAGCGTGGGGATGATGCCGATCACGTCGCCGCTGCCGATGTATCCGCCGATGAACGGGGCGTCGGCCTGCATGGCGATCTCCTGCATCCGGGCGTTGGCCATCGTCGAGAGGAACGACTCGATGACGTCGGTCATCTCACCGGCAATCGTGTTGTTGAACTGCTCGGGAATGGCCTGACGCTTGATGAAGAGCTGTACCTTCGTTCCCTGCATCTCGGGATCGGTATAGATGCTCACGATCGGCTCCTCGTTGTCGGGCACCTCGATCACCTCCTTCTGTGCGGCGTCGGCTGCCGGGGCGGGGATGTCGGCCATCAGCGTCTTGATCTGTGCTTCGACGGCATCTACGTCGATGTCGCCGACCACGATCACGGCCTGATAGTCCGGGCGGTACCACTTGTGGTAGAAGCGCTCGAGGGCGTCATGCTCGAAGCCCTTCAGTCCGTCGAGGTAGCCGATCAGGTTGCGGTGCTCGTATTTCGTTCCCTTGCCGAGTGCCTGCAACAGCTTCATCGTCGAACGCCACGAAGCGCCGTCGCGCGTGCGCAGCTCCTCCATGATGACTCCGCGCTCGGAGTCGATCTCCTTGGGCTGCAGTGCGATGAAGTGCGACCAGTCGTGCAGTACGAGCAGGGCCGAGTCGATGACCCCCTGGCGTGCGGTCGGCACGTCGGAGATGTTGTAGACGGTGTAGTCCCAGCTGGTGGCCGCATTGAGGTTGTATCCGAACTTGACGCCCACGGTCTCCAGATATTCGATCATCTGCTTGCCGGGGAGGTTCTTCGTTCCGTTGAAGGCCATGTGCTCGAGGAAGTGTGCCAGGCCCTGCTGGTCGTCATCCTCCTGGATGGCTCCCACGTCGTGGAGAATGTAGAAATCGGCCTGACCCTTCGGCTTCTCGTTGTGCCGGATGTAGTAGGTGAGTCCGTTTTCGAGTTTTCCGGTGCGGAGATCCTTGTCTGCCGGAATCGGCTGCATCGGATTCATCTGTGCCATTGCTCCGCCCGCGGCGAAGAGCGCGAGGGCAAGCATCATCAGTTTTTTCATAGGCATAATAAATTGGGTTGTCATTTCTTTCGGTTTGCTGCGGGCGGGATCACTCCTTGTCGCCGTCCGTTTTCTGCGGCCCGCTTTCCGGCCGGTATTCGATGATGTCTCCGGGCTGGCAGTCGAGTTCGCGGCAAATGGCCTCGAGCGTCGAGAAGCGGACGGCGCGTGCCTTTCCGTTCTTGAGGATCGAGAGGTTCGCCGGGGTGATGTCCACACGTTCGGCCAGTTCGCCGAGCGAGATTTTCCGCCGGGCCATCATCACATCGATGTTAATGATTATCGCCATATCGACCCCCCCCCGTTGTTTTTGTAGGTTGTATGTTGTATTGTCAGCATGGTCGGACGAGTGCGTTTATATCGTGAGCTTCTGCTCCTCGCTGAGGTTCTGTCCGATGGCGAAGACCTCGGCGGCGAAAAGGATCAGGATGCCCATGATGATCATCAGGTAGGAGAAGTGGAACGAGGTGTCCACCGTGAATCCCGAATCGGCGAGCAGCACGGCGGCACGGCGATTCATGATCCAATCGACGATGTTGCCGATGAGCTCCACGGCGATCGTGAGCAGTCCGATCGTTCGCAGGTACCAGACGTTGCGCCGGTCGAGCGTCCGTTCCTCGCGGATCGAGCGGCGCAGCGAGTGGATGATCATGAACATCAGGACGATGATCGCCAGGTAGAACAACGGGCAAACCATCACCATCGCATAGATCCATCCGCTGCCGCCGATCGAGCGGAAAGCAAGGCCGAGAGGCGATACTCCGGTGGCGTCCTGCTCGACATGCAGGTCGATTTTCGAAACCCGTACGTCGAGTTCGCATCCGGGCTGTCCTGCCGGTGCGGTTTGCGGGCATTCGGGGGGTTCGGTGATGCGGATGTTGTTCAGCACGTAAATCATCCGGGGTGTTCCGGAGCTCCATTTTTCGGCAATGCTTTCGCCGAGTTCGAATCCTTCCGACGCCCCGCGCGAAAAGTCGGTCAGCAGGTTGTGGGCGATGCTGGCCACGAGGACGATGAAGAACGTGATGTAGATCACCAGAAGCCGATGGAGCAGTGTTTTTTTGTTCTGCATCTTGTTTCAACTTGAATTCCTGTCATGCAAATATAAGTCAATATTTTTGAAAAACAAATAATATTTATCGAAAAACGATAAATTGGTCGAAAAAAAACTTTCATATCGGAGTTATATCGGCCCTGTATCCTGTTTTTCGATTCGGACGGCAGGATTCGGAAAATGCGTGAAAAATTCGTATCTTTGTCTGATTCCCGGACATGGTGCCCGGGTTGAAAACGAACCGGACATGGCAGAAAAATCGCGTTACAATTTCCGGGTCGAGCCGCAGGATGTGGATTTCACGCTACGGGCGACGATTCCGTCGCTGGGCTCGGCCATCCTCAATACGGCCGGGGCCGACGCCCACGGCAAGGGCTTCGGGGTCGATACCCTCAGTGCCGACAACCATTCGTGGGTGCTTTCGCGCATGGCGATCGAATTCGACCGGCGTCCGACCCAGTATACCGACTATACGATCTCCACGTGGATCAGCGACTACGGCCGCGTGCTCTCCACGCGTAACTTCACGTTGTGCGACGCCTCGGGCGTCGATTTCGGGCGGGCCGTCTCGCAGTGGGCGATGATCGACCTCAGGAGCCGTACGGCGGTCGATCTCTCGTGGGTGGGCGACGCCCATGCCGACGCCATCGTGCAGGAGCCTTCGCCGACCGACCGACCGCGGAAGATCCGTTCCGTGACGCCGACGCAGTGCACCGAACATCGGGTGGTCTACAGCGACATCGACTTCAACCGACACGTCAATACGATGCGCTACATCGAGATGATGCTCGACCAGCTGCCCATCGAGATGCTGACGCAGGAGGCCCCCGTGCGCCTGGATATCCACTTCCTGAAGGAGTGCCGCTACGGGCAGACGCTGACCGTGGGTTGCGAGCTGCACGAGCGGTCGGCCCTCTTCGAGATCTCCTCCGACGGCGGAGCC
>ULWY01099023.1_pt1 | contig 10669 bp, 7 predicted proteins | sample 1960761 | NCBI WGS metagenome assembly ULWY01 (sample SAMEA4835824, study PRJEB28245) | human gut metagenome | biome: gut microbiome; material: fecal sample | place: Denmark | collected 2008
AGTAATATAATATATTTACTTTTAACAGCTACTGTTTTTATAGTTTTTACTTATTTAAGTCTTGCTTTATTCGAGAAGGGTGAAGACATAATAAATCTTTATGGTATTTTAAAGGAATCAAAAAAAGATAAAGTCTTATTTGAATCTTTATCTAAATTAACTCATGAATTAAAAAATCCTATAGCTGTTTGTAAAGGATATATAGAAATTATTGATCGTAATGGTATTGAAAGTGCTCCCAAGTATTTACCAATTATTTCTAATGAAATAGAAAGATCTTTATCTGTTATAAATGATTTTTCATCTCTTGGTAAATTAAAGAAATTAAATAAGGAGGAAGTGGATTTACAAGTATTATTAGAAGAAATTATAACTATTTTAAATCCTTTATTTAAAAAGAATAATGCTAATATATATTTAAATATAAAGGATGACATATATGTAAGTATTGATTATTTAAGAATGAAACAAGTATTTGTAAATATTTTAAAGAATGCTTTAGAAGCTAAAAAGGATGATGAACAATTAAATGTTTTTATAGAGGTAAAAAAGAATTTAAATAATTTAAAAATTATCATAAAGGACAATGGAATAGGTATGGATAAAAATACTTTAGAAAGAATAACTGAGATATTTTATACAACTAAAGCAAATGGTAATGGACTAGGTGTAGTTTTATCAAAAGAAATAATAGAAATGCATAAAGGTAGTATTATTTATAAATCTACTAAAGGAAAAGGAACAACTGTAACTATAACATTACCGTATAAATAAATGTGTAATAATTATAATTTTCATTCTTGTAAAATCACCATAATTATTTGTTTTTATTTCCTGTATTAATAACTGCTACTTTACATATTGTTAAATAAAAACTTCCATCTTTTTACTTGTCCTTTTATGAACACATTTAATTATTCTTCATAAATTATTATAAAGGAGGTACTACTTATGTATCCTTATAGAAATACATCATATAATGCAAATAATAAAAATTATCCAGGCTATGTTTATAGTAGCGATGGAGAAAGATTTTTTTGGGCTCCTTTTGTTGTAGGAGGACTTGCTGGAACTGCTTTAGGATATGGCATTGCTAATAATAATCAAATCAATAATATGAATAATCCTAACAAACCTTGCTGCGGATTTTATCCTGTTTATCCAGTGCCTTATTATCCTAATGGTTTTAATAACTTCAACAATAATTTTTATTATTAAAAGTCGAAAGACTTTTTTTCTTTAGAATGAAAGATACTCTTATTATATTGCAAAAAATAAATAATCATGATACACTCAATACGTCAAGGAAACTTGATAAAAAAAGGAAGCATTCAGTTGTTCCAAAGATTGAATGCCTACCATTTTATTTAAGTGAAGGCACCTAATTCTTAAGAATTAAGTGTCACTTTTTTATTACAATAATCAAAATAATTAAAAGAAATAAAATGATAGAGAGAGTGTGTAAAAACTTTATGATAAAGGTTTTAGTTTTCATTCTATCAAACCTCCTTTCTAAAAAAAGAAATTAGGTAGACACTTATTTCAACTTTAGCTTCCAATTATATCATTCGAAATAAAAAAGAAAATTCTTATATATTTAGTTGAAAATCTTGTAAAAAGTAAACGCCTATGATACACTTAATACATCAAGGAAACTTGATAAAAAAAGGAAGCATTCAGTTGACCTATAAATTGAATGCCTACCTTTTAGTTGTGGTAAGACATTTAATTCCTAAGAATTAAGTGTCACTTTTTTATTACAATAATCAAAATAATTAAAAGAAATAAAATGATAGAGAGAGTGTGTAAAAACTTTATGATAAAGGTTTTAGTTTTCATTCTATCAAACCTCCTTTCTAAAAAAAGAAATTAGGTAGACACTTATTTCAACTTTAACTTCCAATTATATCATTCGAAACAAAAAAGAAAATTCGAGACGTTTTAAAAAAATGTTTGTAAAAAAATAAAAGTCTGTTATAATAGTCAAGCAACCAAAATTATTGTATAATAAAATAGAGGTGATACTAATGGAAAGATTACAAAAAGTAATAGCGGCATCAGGAATAACTTCTCGCCGTAAAGCTGAAGAATTAATTACCGAAGGAAAAGTAAAAGTAAACGGACAAGTAGTAACTGAATTAGGTACTAAAGTTTCTGATAAAGATAAAATACTAGTAAATAATGAGCCAATCTCAAAAGAGGTAAAGGAATATTACATATTGAATAAACCAAGGGGAGTTCTAACAACAACATCAGATGATAGATCAAGAAAAACAGTAATAGACTTAATACCAACAACGGCAAGAATTTACCCAGTAGGTAGATTAGACTACGATACAACAGGGGTTCTACTTTTAACAAATGATGGCGAATTTGCCAATATATTAATGCATCCAAGTAATAATATTGAAAAAGTCTATATGGCCAAACTCAAAGGAATATTAAAAAAAGAACAAATCGATGCTCTAAAATCAGGTGTAGAAATTGATGATAATATAACTGTTGCAGCAAAACGGGTAAAGTTAAAAAAAATAGACCCTAAGACTAATACTTGTATGGTACAAATATCAATTTGCGAAGGAAAAAATCATCAAGTAAAAAAGATGTTTTCTGCTGTTGGTTTTGATGTTTTAAAACTAAAAAGAGAGAAAGAGGGCTTTTTCGATTTAAAGAATCTTCAATCGGGAGAGTTTAGAAAATTAACTCCAAAAGAAGTAAAAAGAGTATATAGTATTGAGGAAAAATAATAGAGGAACTTAAATTCCTCTTTTTATTTCTTAATAATTAGATAAGCTATTAGAAAACAAATTCCTAGTAACAATAGCAAAACTAATACTCCAAATATACTTATAGTTTTACCATTAACATTCTGTATTCTTTCTAAATAATTAACAGGATCCTTCTTTTTTAATTTACTAATCCGCCTTCCATAAAGCTTTAAACAAATCATATTAGAAACTGTCATATAAACTACTCTAAGTACCAAAAACAAACCAATAAGTTTTAATCCAGTATAATTAAAAGAAGTAATCATAACTAAATAGTAAAGGACTAAATCTAATATTAAACATGAAAAGCCTAATAAAATATAAGATTGATAGCAAAAATATAAAGGGCCAAGTATAAATATTAAAAAGGTATTTTCATTATAATATAAAGTATCGAACTTATCACCTAAATATATTTCTACATCTGATGCGGATGGATTACTTTCTTTATTACTTATGGTATTTCCATTTTTCATATAACCACAATGCATACAATAATTATCTTTCATCTTAAAACCGCACTTTGGACATTTCAAAATTCATCACTCCTACAATAAATATTAATTAAATGAGAACTATATATAAACAAAAAAGAATAATAAATTATTCTTCTATTTCAATAGCACCAGTAGGGCAAGCATCACAAGCCTCTCTAACAGCTTGTTGTAAGTCTTCTTTAACTTCTTCTGTCTTTACTTCTGATAGACCTTCGTCTCCTATTTCAAAAACAGAATCACATATGCTACAGCAAGCACCACAACCGATACATGCATCTTGATTAACTTTTACTTTCATTATTAAATCCTCCTTAAAAATATTATAACTAAAATCTTCTTTTACGTAAAGAACTAAATACCCACTTTTGTTTTTATTTAACTTATGGTAAACTTATCATAGTAGAAGGTGATTAGTGTATGGCAAGTAGAATGGACCGTTATAGAGAAGAAGAAATGTCTAAAACATATAGTCGTTCCAATAGAAACAAAGAATTGTATCAAAATATCGGCAGTAATACTAGATATACTAACTTAACAGACGTAACAAATGCCAATGCTATTGATTTAGATAGTGCAAAAAAGAATGCTAATACTAGAGAAGGCTATCATCAAATGAAAGAGTTTGGAAGAAATGTTGAAGTGCCAAAAGTAAAAAAAGAATTAGATGATTTTAATTACTTATATCAGACAAGAGAAAATAGAATTTATGATATAAATCGTGTTCTAGAAGAAGCTAGGAAAAATCGTACGAACGACGATGAAAAAGAAGAAAAACGAAAGTTAAAAAATAATAGTTATAACATAATTACTAGTCTAAATCCAGAAGAATTAGAAAAATATCGTCAAGAAAAATTAAATAAAGTATATCGTCCAGAAGATGAAGAAATAAGAGAGTTAATACATACAATTACCTCTAAAACTCTAGCTGGTGAAATAGACCAAGCTGCCACTGTTGACTTACTTAGTGATTTAATGGCTACTAATGTTCTTGATAAAGTTCCAAGACAAGAAGAGTTAAAAGATGATAAAACTAAAGAAGATACCAAAGAATTGTCAAAAGAAGTATTAAATGAAGAACAACTTGCCGAAGTAAAAAAATTAAAAGAAGAAATAAAAGAACCTAATTTAGAAGAAGCAAGCGATAAATTAAAAGATGCAGATACAGACTTTTATACAAGAAGTATGGATTTGTCAGATAAAGATTTTGAAATGGATGATGAATTTAAAGAAAAATCTCTTCCTGTTGCGGTTAAAGTAATTTTAATTATAGTAGTTCTAGCCGCCATAGCTGCTGCCGGATACTATATCTTTCTAACTTATTTTAAGTAAAATGAAACGAAAATAAAACGTTTCTTTTTTATTTATAATAAAAATCTATAAATTTTTTTTTAAATAAAATGCGATAGTTTCAAAAATAAACAAAATTGTCTTACCAAACATTTCTAAATCACTTGATTAATTTAATTATATTTTGTTATTATAGATATAGAAATTATACATCAAAAAGCAGTAGGAAGTGTCGATATGAAATTAAATTTTATGGTTAATGACTACATTTTAATTTGGAACATATTATTTCAAGCCTCAGTTTCAGAACCAATTTACAAGTTAAAACAAAAGTTATGGCTTACATATAAAGAAGAATATAATAATACATATAAAGATAGAGTAACAATTTTAAAAGATGTAAAGAACTATATTCCTAATGATGATACAATTTATAATCTTATGTTGGAATCTAAGGAATATCAAAAAATAAAGAAAAACGTTGAAAAGTACCGCCTAAATGTTGTTAATCTATGGAATAAGAAAATATCTGAACAATTAAATAAAATCATAAGACAAGATATTAGTGATTATACAGTTTATTTAGTTGATAATAGGCTTGATACTATAGAAATACCAACAGTTTCTAATAAACCAGTAAATATATTAATACTTGGTAAAGAATTACCAAAAACTGAACCCAATAAATTAATAATATTAATATTAGATAAAATTTTAAAAACAGAATTAAATATTTATAAGAAAACAGATAGCATAATAGCAAATGCTATTATTGAATTAGCTATTCAAAATGAGCTTGCAACAATTTTATCTAATACTAGTCACTACTGGTTAGGTAATGAGAAATTAATAAGTATTAAACGACAAATCTATCCATTCTGGTTAATGTATTTAGGTGTAAAAGAAGAAGATTTAATAAAATACATGAATCGTGATAAAATAGCCTTTGATACTACTAAATTCCCATATAACAAAAATCTAGCAAATCTAGACATATCTGGTTTTATTGACTTTTGTATTACAAATAAAAAGAGTATAATTAGGGAAGAACAATTAGAATTAATATAATCATTAAAGTAAGCAGGTGGTAGTATGGATGAGAAGATACAAATATTATTAGATAAAATAAATATTGATAAGGACCATTATCAATATTTTTCTGATGCTAAAATATCCAAAATAAGAATAAACTCTAAAACTGGTAATTGGAATATTTTTGTCCAAAAAGATAATTTATTACCAGTAGAAATACTAGAAGAATTAGAAGAAAAGAAAAAATTATTAGATGAAAAAGCTCAAGAAATAGGTTTCATTTTTGATGTGAAAAATCCTGATACTACTATCTATCAAAGTTATTACCCATATCTTTTAAAGACTTTAAAAGAAGATCTAAAAGTACTAGAAATATATGAAGATTGTCTTCATATTGAAGAAGGTTTTTTAACACTAGTAGTTAGTAATGAAATAGAAAAAGAAAAGTTAGAAAAATCTCTTCCTAAAATTAATACTTTTTATAAATGTTTAGGCTATAAATTTAATATTGAAATAATTATTCGTAAAGAAGAAAATATTTTAGAGCAAATTCAAAAAGATTTAGTTGTAAATATTCCTGTACGTGAAGAAAAACAAGTAAAAAAAGAAGAAATACAACCTGAAAAAAAATATCATCGTGAACCAAAAGATCCAAATAGTGTTCTTGGAAGAGGTATTAAAGAAGATCCAATTAAAATTAAAACATTATTAGGAGAAGATAATAATGTAGTTGTAGAAGGTTTTGTCTTTGGAACAGACTACTTTGAATCATCTAAATCAGACTTTAAAATTATCACATTAAAAATAACGGATTATTCAGACAGTATATACTGTAAAGTATTTGTAAGAGATAATGATGAATATGCAAGACTTTGCAAAGAACTAAAAGCTGGTAACTGGTTTAAAATAAGAGGTTATACTAAAAATGATCAATTTGCTAAAGAACTAGTTTTAAATGCCAGAGATATTATTAAAATTGAAAAGAATGTAGAAGTCGTTAAAGATACAGCTGAGGTTAAAAGAGTAGAACTTCACTGTCACACTAAGATGAGTCAGATGGATGGCCTTGCTGATGATGAAGCATTATTAAAACAAGCATTAAAGTTTGGTCATAAGGCTATTGCTATAACTGACCATAACGGTGTTCAAGCCTTCCCTCACGTCTTTAATTTTGTAACAGCTCACAATAAAAACTTAAAAGAGAATGAAGAACCATTCAAAGCTATTTATGGTGCTGAATTAACTCTAATAGATGATACTGTAAATATTGTTCTCCGTCCAAATAAAGATGTTTTACTAGATCAGACTTACGTTGTTTTTGACTTTGAAACAACGGGATTTAATGCTGGAGGTGCCGATTCTATTATTGAAATTGGTGCCGTTAAAATTAAAAATGGTGAGATTTTAGAACGTTATGATGAACTAATCAATCCAGGAAGACCATTACCACAAAAAATTATTGATATAACCAACATTACTGATGAAATGCTAAAAGATAAAGATAATGAAGAAAATGCTGTTAAAAGATTTATTGCCTGGTATGGAGATTGCCCAATGGTTGCCCATAATGCCAAATTTGATGTTTCCTTCCTTGAAATGGCCCATGAAAAATACAATTTAGGCAAATTTACTAATCCTGTTATTGATACCCTAGAACTATCAAGAACAATGGATAACAACTATGCAAGACATTCATTATCAGCTCTAGTTAAAAGATATGAAGTGCCTTGGGATGAAGATGCCCACCATAGAGGAGATTATGATGCTGAAGGAACGGCTTTAGTTTTCCATAAAATGTTAAAGAAATTATCTAACCGTAATATTGAAACAATGGATCAACTAGATACTTTAGTTAGTAAAGATGAAATCTATAAATATGGACGTGCACATCATGTTAATATTCTGGCTAAAAATAAAACAGGATTAAAGAATTTATTTAAATTGATATCATTAGCCAATACAACTTACCTATATAAAACACCAAGAATTCTTCGTAGTGAAATAGAAAAGCATCGTGAAGGATTATTAATAGGTTCAGGTTGCTACGAAAGTGAAGTCTTTAAAGAAGCAACATCTAAAAGTGAAGATGAATTATCTAATATTATTAGATTCTATGATTATGTTGAAGTTCAACCTATAGAGTGTTATGGTCATCTTATTCAAACAAGTGATTTTGCAAATGAAGTAGAAATTGCCGCTAATATTGAAAAAATCATTCGTGTAACAGAAGCAGCTGGTAAAATAATAGTCGCAACAGGAGATGTTCATCATATCAAAAGAGACGATAAAATATATCGTGAAATTATTGTCAATCAAAAAGTACCAGGAGGTGGAAGACATCCACTTGCTAAAAGTAGTATTAAAGAAATACCATCTAACCATTTTAGAACAACAGATGAAATGCTAAATGATTTTAAATTTTTAGGAGAAGAAACTGCTTATCGTATAGTTGTTGAAAACACCAACAAAATTGCCGATATGATAGACATCATAGAAGTAATACCAGATACTGGTGGAATTCCATTCTCACCAAGAGTAAAAAGTGATGATGGAAAAACATACCTAGATTGTCCAGCAGTTGTTACTGAATTAGTTTATACCAAGGCCGCCAACTGGTATGGAGATCCATTACCATACTATATTGAAGAACGAATCGCAACAGAATTATATGGCGATATTGTCTTGAAAATAATTAAAACTAAATTAGAAAAAAACTTATCCGGTGAAGAATTAGAAAAAGAGTCTCATAAAGAATTACATGATACAATTATAAAAGGTTTTGATAATGTTAAAGAACTTGTCAAAAATTACGTAATAGAAACTTCTGAAGAGGAATTAGATGAAAAAGCCCTTGAAAAACAAGTTAAAAAAATACTTGGTGGAATTATTGGTGGAGGATTTGATCCAATTTATTTGATTGCCCAACGTTTAGTTAAACACTCTAATGATGAAGGCTATTTAGTTGGTTCCCGTGGTTCAGTAGGTTCAAGTTTTGTCGCAACTATGATGGGTATAACAGAAGTTAATCCACTACCAGCTCATTACCGTTGCCTAAAATGCAAAACAAGTATATTTAATGATGAAGAAGGAAAATCTTATTCTGCAGAATATTCATCAGGTTTTGACCTTCCTAATAGAGAATGTCCAAATTGTCACGCTCCATTATATAAAGATGGACAAGACATGCCATTTGCTACCTTCCTAGGTTTTAATGCTGACAAGGTACCAGATATTGATCTAAACTTTTCAGATTTAAATCAAGCTAGTGCCCATGCCTATACAAAGGTATTATTTGGTGAAGATAATGTTTACCGTGCTGGAACGATTGGTACTGTTGCTGATAAAACAGCTTTTGGTTTTGTTAAAGGTTATTGTGAAGAACATGGAATTCCAGATATGCGAACAGCTGAAGTAGAACGACTTGCTATTGGTTGTACTGGAGTAAAAAGAACAACCGGACAACATCCAGGAGGAATTGTTGTTATACCAGACTATAAAGAAGTTTATGACTTTACTCCATTTCAATACCCAGCCGAGGATGCAACAGCTGAATGGCGTACTACTCACTTTGATTATCATGCTATCGACCAGTGTGTATTAAAACTTGATATTTTAGGACATTCAGATCCAACCCAATTACGTATAATTCAAATGCAGTCTAATACGGATATTATGAAAGTTCCAATGGATGATAAAGATACCATGAGCATTTTTACATCAACTGAGGCTCTAGGTGTTACCAAAGAACAAATAATGTGTAATACAGGAACACTAGGTATACCAGAATTTGGTACATCGTTTACTATAAAATTAGTAGAAGATACAAAACCAACTACATTTGGTGAATTAATAAAAATAGCCGGACTTTCTCACGGTACAGACGTTTGGTTAGGAAACGCTCAAGAATTAATTAGAAATAATATAGTTCCATTTAAGGAAACCATCGGTTGTCGTGATGATATTATGGTTTACCTAATGAATAAAGGAATGGCTCCAATCAAAGCCTTTAAAATAATGGAGTTTGTTCGTAAAGGAAAAGCCACAAAAGACCCAGAAACTTGGAAAAGTCATGTTGAAACAATGAAAGCCGCTAACATCCCAGAATGGTATATTGAGTCATGTCACAAAATAAAATACATGTTCCCAAAAGCCCATGCCGCCGCTTATGTAATGAGTGCCTTTAGAATAGCTTGGTATAAAGTACATATGCCAGTATATTTTTATTCATCTTGGTATTCATCAAAAGCAACAGATGTAGATGTAGAAGCTATGATTAAAGGATATGACGCCATAAAAGCAAGACTAGAAGATATTATTGCCAAAGGATTTGAAGCAACAAATAAGGAAAACGGTCAAGCTGAAAGTTTAAAGGTAGCCCTAGAGGCAACAGCTAGAGGAATAAAATTCTTAAATGTTGATTTGTATGAAAGTGATGCAACAGTATGGATAGCTAAAAACGATAAAGAAATTTATCCACCATTTGTCGCTATAGATGGACTAGGTGAAACAGTTGCTAAAAATATAGTTAAAGAACGTGAAAAACAAAAATTCTTAAGTGTTGAAGATGTCCAAAAACGAGGCAAAGTATCACAAACACTAATAGATAAAATGAAAGAAATGAATCTTTTAAAAGATTTACCAGATTCAAATCAATTATCATTATTTTAATTGAGATACTAATCATTTAGTATCTTTTTTTTGCCATAATTAACTTAAAAAAAGACAAACTTTATTATTGTTTGTCCTCAATTACTTTAACATTATCTATGCATTCATAGTTTAATACATTTTTATTGATTATAACAGTTCTACCTAATTCTTTTTCTAAATTATCCCTAGTTATTCTTGCTATATTGCCACCTCGTTTTGCAATTTTTTTATTTTGTTCTAATCCATATGGTTTATGTTCTTTAGCAAGTTCACGAGTAGCAATTTCTCCTAAATCAGTAAGAGCAACTTCTATATCAGACATATTATCTCGCAAAGATTCTTTTCTAATCCCTTTATATGCTTTATACTCATTTGCTTTCATACCAGACCAAGATTTATATATTTCATTAGTAAGTATTCCATATTCATAATTTT
>ULWY01050706.1_pt1 | contig 10655 bp, 7 predicted proteins | sample 1960761 | NCBI WGS metagenome assembly ULWY01 (sample SAMEA4835824, study PRJEB28245) | human gut metagenome | biome: gut microbiome; material: fecal sample | place: Denmark | collected 2008
ATCAATTAGAATTTGAATATCCTGAAAGCAAAATAAAAGTCCTTAATAATATTAATCTTAATATAGAAGAGGGCGAATTCGTAACGTTATGTGGAGCCTCAGGCTGTGGAAAGAGTACATTATTAAGACATTTGAAATCAGTACTTGAACCGGCAGGACAGAGAAATGGCGAAATCTTATTTATGGGAAAAGCCCTTATAGAGTGTGATGAGAGAAGTCAGGCTGAAAATATAGGTTTTGTATCGCAGAACCCGGATAATCAGATAGTAACTGATAAGGTATGGCATGAGTTAGCTTTTGGGCTTGAAAGTCTTGGATATGATAATGAAGTGATAAGGCAGCGTGTGGCTGAAATGGCTGCATTTTTCGGAATTGAGGACTGGTTTTATAGAAGTGTTTCTGAACTGTCAGGTGGGCAGAAGCAGTTATTATGCCTTGCTTCGATTATGACAATGCTTCCAGAAGTAATAATACTAGACGAGCCTACAAGCCAGTTAGATCCGATTGCAGCATCAGAATTTATAAATATGCTGTTCAAGATAAATCATGAATTAGGAATAACGATTATCATTACAGAACACAGATTAGAAGAGATTATACCACGGAGCGACAGGGTTATAGTTATGGAAAGCGGCAAAATTATAATCGATGATGTGCCTGAGGTTATGTGTCAGAAATTAAGGGATATGAAGCATAGTATGTTATTATCTATGCCTGTTCCTATTCGTGTATATAGCAGTGTTTTATATGGAAAATGTCCGTTAAATGTTAATCAGGGAAGAAAATGGTTAGAGGCTTACAGTAGTAAAAATAATATAAAAAAATTCATTGAAGGGAAAAATTATAAATTTGATGAAAAAGTTATCGAACTTAAGGACATATGTTTCAAATATGAGAAGAATGGCGAAGATGTGTTAAAAGATGTAAGTCTGAATGTGCATAAAGGTGAAATATATAGCATTCTTGGTGGAAATGGTACAGGCAAAAGTACGCTTCTATCTGTTATATGTGGCATCAGAAAACCATACAGGGGAAAGATTAAGTTAAATGATGCGAAAAAGATTATAATGCTGCCACAGAACCCACAGACGTTATTTGTTAAGAAAACGGTAGCCGAAAATCTGTCAGATATTAGTAAGGATAAAGAGCAAATCAATGAAGTTATTAAGATGTGCAGACTTAGTGATTTTACAGACAGACATCCATATGATTTATCAGGTGGTGAGCAGCAAAGGGTAGCACTTGCGATGGTGCTTCTTACTATGCCTGATATTCTTCTGCTAGATGAACCGACTAAAGGTTTAGATAATGAATATAAAACAGAGTTTGCTAAAATAATTCATAAGTTGTCAGATAGTGGAAAAACCATAATAATGGTAAGCCATGATGTGGAGTTCTGTGCTGAATTTACCCATAGATGTGCATTGTTCTTTGATGGAAATATCGTTGCAGAGAATATTCCATACAGGTTCTTTAAAGGAAATAGTTTCTATACAACGGCAGCAAACAGAATGTCTAGAGGAATTATTGAGGGAGCAATTACTGCGAGTGATATAATAGAGGCATGTAAAAATGAGAATAATACAGATGATAGTGGAAATGATTTAGGTAATATCAGAGAAATCAATAAAGATAAAGACGAAGATAGTGATAAGAATTGTTGTGAAAAATGCAATGAAGATGATTCGGATAATGAAATAGAAAAGGAAAAAAATAATTTAGAAATTGAAATAAAAAAGAAAGAAAATGATTCGGATAATGAAGCAGGAAAAGCTAAGGATAATATAAGCAAAGTTAATGCTATCAAGAAACAGAATATATTTATGGCAATTATGTTTCTGATAACTATTCCCATAACAATTTTTAGTGGAATTTATTATTTCGATGACAGAAAATATCTGTTTATTTCATTATTAGTTCTGCTAGAAGCTATAGCCCCGTTCTTCATTATATTTGAAGGAAGAAAGAGGGAAGCGAGAGAGATAGTAATGATTTCCGTATTATGTGCGATAGGAGTGGCAGGCAGGCTTGCGTTCTATATGCTGCCGGAATTTAAGCCGATAACGGCAATTGTAATAATTACAGGAGTAAGTCTTGGGGCAGAAAGTGGCTTTTTAGTCGGAGCGGTAACAATGTTAGTGTCAAATATTATATTTGGACAAGGCCCCTGGACACCATGGCAGATGTTTGCCCTTGGAATTATCGGCTTTTTGTCTGGAATAATTTTCAGAAAGAGAAAGAACAGACCAAATGTTATCGTGTTAGCAGTATATGGTTTTCTTGCAGCAGTTGTAATATACGGTGGAATTATGAATCCTGCGGCAGCTGTTATGTCACATGCAAGAATTAATAAGGCTACTTTAATAAGCTATTATGTGACAGGATTTCCGATGGATTTAGTAAATGGCGTTGCAACATTAATATTTACTATCTTGTTAACGAATCCAATGATGGATAAGATTGAGCGCGTTAAGAAAAAATATGACCTTATATAGACAGTTATTATATGAATGTGCTAATATAAAGGATACAATATTAAGATAAATGATATGAATACCGAGGACTGGCATATGCAAAAAGGAAGCAGAATAGGAATAGTCGGTTGTTCTAACGGACAGACCAAAGAATATGAAGAGAAAATTGAATATTTAATAGGTATAATTACTAATGAAATTGGATTAGAGCCAGTTATAAGTGATTATATTTATGAGACCGATTCATATTTCAGTGGAGATGCCAAAGATAAGGCAGATGCATTGATGAATTTCTATAAAGATAAGGAAATTAAGGCTATATTTGATATATCAGGTGGTGATATTGCAAATGAAGTCTTAGAATATTTAGATTACGATATTATAAGGGACAATCCTAAGATTTTCTATGGTTATAGCGACCTTACCACAGTAATAAATGCAATTTATGCTAAGACAGGGAACGTATCAGGATTATACCAGATAAGAAATCTAATTTATAAAGATAGTGAACAACAGATTAATAATTTTAAAAATACAATTATAGACGAAGGAAATGCTTTAACTGACATAGAGTATTATTTTATCCAGGAGGGATATATGGAGGGAACTATAATAGGTGGAAATATAAGATGTTTCCTAAAGTTAGCAGGAACAGAATATATGCCCGATTTTAGCGGTAAGATATTATTACTCGAAGGACTTAATTCAACCTCACAGCAGGTTGCAACATATTTGTGCCAGCTAAGACAGATGGGCGCATTTAATAAGATAAATGGTATTTTACTAGGAACATTTACAAGATTAGATGCAGATATATTTGTACCATCGGTAGAAGAACTTGTACAGAAATACGCAGGAAGAGATATTCCGGTTGCAAGAACTATGGATATAGGGCATGGAACAGATGCGAAGTGTATATTGATTGGAAAGCATATGGAATTCAGATAAGAATAAATCACAAAGACTTGTATCAAGGTATTCATCTATGACACAGACTCTCATATGCCTTAGCTTAGTAGGAGTAAATGCTGTCATTAGCATAGTTTGTTATTAGGCATATAATTTATTAGGAAAGAATATATTATTACTAATAAATATATGATTTCAAAACCATGTGACAACATCTGGTTCAGAACTTCTTGTTTACAGGTCATATATTATGCGAATTGCGACTTTAGGCGAATATTTTATATGATTTGTACGATGAAAGCGAACAAATTATATAAAATGTCCGACTAATGGAGTGAGAGCAAAATATATGACCTGTAAACGTCAATAATTGAATATATGATACGCATATTTTGAAATCAGATGGAGAAGTGTTAGTGAAGAAGAAAATTCTACTGATAATCACAATATTTGTCCTTGCATTTTTGTTTGGTAATGGAATAGCGGGAATTATTGATGAATGTGTAAATGTCAGCTTTAATGGAAATAAGTTAAATACCATGAACTGGGGACTTAGCTTTCAGAATGAAGGAAGTACACCGGTCGGAAATTCATCGGCTGAAGAATTGAGGCAATATAATGCCTTTTATGTTGGAAATGAAGATGATAAAAAAATATATCTCACGTTTGATGTGGGATATGAGAATGGAAATACTGAAAAAATATTAGATGCATTAAAGAAACATAATGCTCCTGCTACATTCTTCGTAGTTGGAAATTTTCTTGAAACTAATCCTGACTTGATTAAAAGAATGGCTGATGAAGGACATAATGTTGGAAATCATTCATATCATCATTATGATATGTCTACTCTCTCAAATGAAAAATTCACTAAAGAACTCACAGATGTAGAATATAAATATAAAGAAATAACAGGTAAAGATTTAGTAAAACTATATCGTCCTCCTCAGGGTAAATATAGCAGGGAAAGTCTTAGTATGGCAAATGATTCAGGATATAAGACAATTTTCTGGAGTCTTGCATATGTAGACTGGTATGATGACAAACAGCCTACGAAAGAAGAGGCATTTAAAAAGCTTTTGGGAAGAATTCATCCGGGTGCAATAGTTTTATTACATAGTACATCTAGGACAAATGGAGACATTCTGGATGAATTACTTACTAAATGGGAAGAAATGGGCTATTCCTTTGGAAATCTTTCGGATTTAGAGTAGGTGACACAGGAGGATAAAGTTGTATAAATAATAGATAAGATAAAGTTAGAAGCCAGAGTGAATTATACGAAGATATGGGCATCTACAAAGAATCGTCCCTTTTTCGTTGTATGAATCGTATCTCCAAAGATAAATTTCCCCATTCCACGAACCGTTATCTTATCTTCAGGTTTTACATTATAGCTGTTATTCTCAGTAATACGTCCATTTACAAATACTCTTTTCTCACGAATGAGATTCTGGCTCTGGCTTCTTGACAGATTATAAACTTCGCCGATTATTGCATCTAATCTAAGTGATGCCACATTGAATTCTTTGACCTTAATTCTGTTAAATGCATTTTCAGGTATGGTGTCAGTAATGTTGCATTTAACAACTGTATGTTTTACTCTTGTTAGATTTTCTACGATAAATTCAGATATTTTATTAAGGCAGAATACAAATGCCTCATTATCCATAATTATTATATCGCCAAGAGTTTCACGCTTGATTCCGAGATTAATTAATGCCCCAAGAAAATCGCGATGGCTTAGTTCATCAGAGAATTTCTTAAGTACGGGTGTTATGTGTATACAATCAATTGGAAATGCGGTTTCTATATTGCCGAATCTTACTATCTGGCGTTCGCAGAAATCATTTCCACCAAAAAGAGAGCGGTCAACATATGACAGCTCTTTTTCTATGTTATAGTAAGTATTTAATTCTAATAAGCCAAGGAAATTTGTAAAGGTACAAATATCTCTTGAATATGCTTTGTCTGCTAAATCAGCAAAACGTTTCTTTAACTGTTCTTCTTCATTCATATTACATACTACTCTCATTCTGGGCGATTTCTTATACTTTATCTACAATACGTTTGCCTCTCCACGTACCACGTTTCCATCTGATATATACTACCACACCACGTACTATTTCATCAAGTGCCATTGCAATCCATATACCAACTAATCCGAAATCAAATACGATTCCAAACAGATAACCAAGTAATACTGAAACGCCCCACATTGAAGCCATTCCTAAATAAGTCGGGAACTTAACATCACCGGCAGCACGCATACTGTTGATAATTACAAGGTTAGCAGTTCTTCCGATTTCTAAGAAAATACATATGAACATAATCTTGTGTCCTAAGTTTACGACACTTGTATTATCTGTAAATATTCCAATAGTAACAGGACTTATAAGGAAGTTTATAAGTGCAATGGTTATTGAAATAATCATAGATTTTTTTAATGTAGACATAACTTTTTCATATGCAAAATCATATTCATTTGCTCCGATTGAATGACCTACTACAATAGCAGTAGCCATAGCAGCAGATATTGAATACAGATATGCAAAGTTACTTAACATTGTAGCATAAATCTTAGTATTAACAGCAACAACGGATAATGAATTGACGAAACTTAAAATTATAAGTTGTGCTATATTATATGAAATATTTTCTCCGGCAGTAGGAAGTCCTATTTTAAGCAGTTTCTTCAATACATCATATGGAAATGGAATTAGGTATTTAATGGAAATCTGTCCATCAATTTTGATGATGAAGAATATTATTGAAATAATAACTGCAACAAATCGGCTGCAAGTGGTTGAAATAGCAACTCCTTCTACACCTTTGTGTAAGTATTTGAGTGGTCCGTACAAGAACATATAGTTACCAGCAATGTTTACAAGGTTCATCACGATTGCAATAATCATGCCGATTTTTGTCTGACCGTTACTTCTGAATATCTGTGAAAATGTATCAAAGATAGCCTGAAGAAATATAAAACCACCGACTATTTTCATATAACTTGTAGCATCAGGAAGCATTGAAGTCGGAACTTTCATTAAACCTAAGATAAACTGGTTAAAAATTAATATTAATGCACTTATTATTCCACTTAACAAAAGGTTAAATGTAATCGAAACGGTGTAAATCTGATTTAACTTTTCTTTGATTTTTGCACCAAGATATTGGGCAACTATAACACCTGTAGCACTTGCAATAATGGAAAATGCAAGAGTAAGAAAGCCGATAATCTGGTTGGCATTACCGATTCCACCGACTGCTGTATCCGAATAATTACTTATCATCAAAGTGTCAATATATCCGAGACACATTGATAATAGTGACTGTACAAAAATCGGCCAGCCTAATTTAAATAATGATGTATTTTTAATATCTTTATTTGACGTTTCCATAACAATTCTCCATTCCGCAGACATAGACTGCATTTATTTTTTTCATATCGCTGTTGTCATTATACAGTCAAAAATAGTAATATATCTACAACAATAATGCTAAAAAATAACACAATCTTGCTAAAAATATAAAATTAGCATATAATTACAGGTATTAAGATAAGACTATATAAAAATGAGGTGACATAAATATGAATCACGAAGATTTTATGAAATATGAGGAGAAAAAAGGACATGGTACTTATATGCTGCCATTTGCAGTGTATGGAACATTAATTCCGAATAACGGCACGTTTTTTCCTGCACACTGGCATGATGAAATAGAAGTTATATATGCAAGGGAAGGTCATTGTATTTACTATGTGAATTTTAAACCATATGATTTATATGAGGGAGAAGTGCTTATTATTCCGCCGGGAGTTATACATTCATTTGAGCAGAGTGGAACGGAACGTTTTATTGGAAACTCAAGTGTATTCAGTCTTAATATGGTGAATAACAGTACAGTTGACGTATGTTCCTCAAAGTATTTTATGCCGCTGTTTAATAATGAAATTGTCTTGCAGATACATATGAAAAATGGTGAAGAGCATACAGAAAATATCAGGAAAATTGTAGGGAAATTTCAGGAATGCTATTACGATAAGGCAGATTGCTACGAAATACAGTTAAAGATTTATCTTTTGGAATTCTTTAAATATTTATTTGAAAACAAATTATATGAAAATTCAGGTAAAAAATCGTCCCTTATTAAAATGAGTGATAAAACCAAGGTAATAATAACCTATATAGAAGAGCATTTTATAGATAAAATCACATTAGATGATTTAGCAAAGCTGACAAACCAGAGTGTATACAATCTCTCGCATTCATTTAAGTATTGCACAGGACAAAGCCCAATGGAATATATTAATCAATATAGGCTTTCTGTGGCTGCGAAGAAGTTAGAATCAACTGATGAACCAGTAATTAATATAGCGACAGATACAGGATTTAATAATGTCTCGTATTTCAACAGAGCATTTAAGAATAAATTCCAGATGACACCGACACAGTATAGAAGATTTGGACATAATATATAGATATATTATAGGATTATGAATTTGGGGATAGAAAATGAGTAGTCAGAAATATGAAGATATGCTTAATTTAGCACTTGATACTCCTGAGGGAGACAGAGAGCAGAGTAAGACTCTGAATGTAGGTTTCGACAGTATAATAAATACATGGGAAGTAATCGTAAGATATAATGGTGATATAGAATTCCTTAAAAGTAACGGAGTAAGTATCATATATTTGTCAGGTAATTATGCAATCCTTACAGTACCCGATAATTTTATAAGGAATCTTAATTCCTATAAGGAGATTATATACGTGGAAATGCCGAAGAGTCTGTATCTTACAGTAGCTAATGGCATACGAACTTCCTGTATTAATAATGTGCAGGTCAGAGAATTCTCAAATCGTGGAGGGTTGTTTGGTGAGGGTGTCATATGTGCCTTAATTGACAGTGGCATTGACATATTTAATGATGCTTTCAGAAACAATGATGGAAGCACGCGAATCTTAGAAATCTGGGATCAGAACATAAGTGGTAATCCACCAGAGGGGTATACGCTTGGAACAGTATTTACAAAGGACGATATTAATGATGCACTTAGAAGTGGTAGGTTTAGGTCAAGGGATGTATCGGGGCATGGAACTCATGTGGCAGGAATAATGGCGGGAAATTTCGCATCGAATAAGAATAACAGTATAGGGATAGCAACAAGAAGTCCGATAATTATGGTTAAGTTAAATACTTCGATTAATAATGGCTTTCCAAGGACCACAGAGTTAATGCAGGCAATTAATTATATCTATCAGGCAGCAGTAAGGTATAATATGCCTGTTTCAATTAACATAAGCTTTGGTAATTCCTATGGTTCTCATGATGGAACTTCGCTTATAGAGACATTTATTGATGATATATCTAATTTATGGAAAATGTGTATATGTATTGGAACAGGAAATGAGGGTGCAGCGGCAGGTCACACTAAGGAGATATTTAAAATAAATGATGAAAAAAGTATGAGATTCACCATAGGTGAATATGAAAGTAATATAAATATCCAGATTTGGAAGAACTATGAAGATGTATTTGAATTCACTATTACTGCACCGGGAAGAGTTAATTCAATTAAGATTGACAATGTTGTTGGAAGTATAAAGAGAAGATTGGGTTCTAATAAAATTCTGATATATTATGGAGAACCATCACCATATAGTCCTTTTCAGGAGATTTTTATAGATATTATCCCTGATATTTCAGTAAATGATTATATAACGCCAGGAATATGGAGTATAGATGTGGCAGCACAGAGAGTAGTGAATGGCAGGATTGATATGTGGCTTCCCGATTCAGCATCATTAAATGAGGATACAAGATTCCTGACTCCATCACCTGAAACAACACTTACGATTCCGTCAACAAGTAATTCAGCAATATCAGTAGGCGGCTATAATTCGTTGCTTATGTCATATGCAGATTTCTCAGGGCGGGGATTTACGAGAGTGGTAGGCAGAATAAAACCTGACATAGTAGCACCTGCTGTAAATATTACTTCAGCGGCAACAGGTGGAGGAGTTACAGAGAAAAGTGGTACTTCCATGGCGTGCCCATTCGTGGCAGGAAGTGCGGCACTTCTTATGGAATGGGGAATTGTACGTGAAAATGATTTATATCTGTATGGTGAAAAAGTGAAAGCTTATCTTATAAAGGGAGCAAGACCATTACCGGGATATACACAGATACCTGATGAAAGAATTGGTTTTGGGGCATTGTGTTTGAGGGATAGTATTCCGATATAGGAATCAGGCATTAAAGTGATTTTAAAATGAATTGCATTAGATGCTAATCTGTGTTATCATTCACATATTATATATTGTTACTGATAGATGTGTAAATATATTATTAATTAGACTATTAGCAGGGATTCAGATGCAAGAGGTGAGGAAGGATGACAACGGCAGAAACTTTTATGAATGCATTTATGAAAAAATTAGATTCAATTGATATTAATAAAGAAAATCAGCCGAATAAAGGTCCTGAACTTACAAATGAATTTGTTGGTAAACAGGTTGAGTTATATACTAATCTAATCAAATCAGAAATCTTTAATAATGCAAATAAAGGATGATTGAGATGCTTGTAATGGTAGAAAAACAGAAAGATTTTCTTTGCAATATTTCCTAAAAATGTTATAGAAATTTATTTTTATACTTGGTGTATTGAGAGAAAGTGCCAATATTTTTGAAATTCATAGTAATGAACATTAGAAGACTGTTAAATGGTATATATGATATATAACAGTTATCGAGTGTTCTTTTTTATTATAAGATTAAAATTAAGAAAATCTGATAAAATGTAAGAAAGAATTTAATGTTACATAAGGTGCAAAAGAGTAATATAAAGAAATAAAATGTACAACAATAAGTAATTAGGCTTGATTGAAATGTTTATAGAGAGAAGGAAAAGGTATGGATACGGAAAAATTAGATATATGGGCCAGCTTATTACTGGATACGGGAAAGAGAAATAATCTGGTGAATTTTAAAGATACAAAGGCATCTACGGTCGAGATTATTTTACCAGAGGCAGAAGAAATTTTTGACAAAGTGGAATCATCAGCTTCTTTTGAAGTATTCAATCCACAAATTGCAGATGATGACGAAGATGAACGTACTGGTGATGATAATCAGGAAGATGATGGTAAATATGCAAAGCAGATAAAACTAAATCGTCAAGGATATATTAATACTTATGGTTCTCATATAAAAAAGAATAATCAAATGCTTTTGTTCAATGCTAATGTAAATCCTGTTAATGCAT
>ULWY01040090.1_pt1 | contig 10597 bp, 8 predicted proteins | sample 1960761 | NCBI WGS metagenome assembly ULWY01 (sample SAMEA4835824, study PRJEB28245) | human gut metagenome | biome: gut microbiome; material: fecal sample | place: Denmark | collected 2008
ATAATGACTCGTAGATATGAATCTGCACCGTATGATAAATGTTGTCTTGGCGTTAAGACGCGTAGCGGCTTAACTCGGCAGGGTAACCGAACGCTGAGATTTGCTTTATACTTTATTCCCTGCCTACCATCGGGGTATGAAGCTCAAAATCTGCACAAACGTCACCCGAGTACCAAAAAAGAAGACCAGCCGTGGCAGAGACTGCCGGCGCCGCCAAAGTCGGCGGAGCCTTTGATGGTCTCCCAAAGCGTCGTCGCACCGTGGGAAAGCATGTACTCGCCGTCGCGGAGAAAACCGGCGGAGAGAACGGGGAGAAAATCTTCGCCGCCGCGCTCGCGCAGAGCCACGAGAGCATCGTAGCGGAAGGGCGCGGAGGAAAGCGTGGCGGGGACCATCGCGCCGGAACCGTTCGAGGCAATAGCCGAAAGGATAGGCGATACGTCAATGCCATCGCCGGCACCCGCAAGCAGACAAAGCGATTGCGTGAGAACGGAAAGGGGCGCGTCCGGACGGTCGGTGAAGGAGCGGAAAAAGCCAATGCCGACGTCAAAAAAGACTTCGCGGATACTTGCGGCAAGCCCGGCGGCGAGACGCTCGTATTCCGCCGCGCGTGCATTGCCGACTATGCGGCAAAGCTGCGTCATGTCGGAGGCGGCAAGGGCAAGAAAAGCGGTGAGGGGGGCCTCGGCGGGAAGCTTGGCGTCCGGCACGTCGGAGCGGAGCGGCTTGCCGTCAAGAGACTCAGCCCACTCGTAGAAGTTCCAGTAGCCGTCGCGGTCGGGAAAACGAAGGACCGCACCACAGTGCGCGGACGAGCGGCGCACGGTGAATACCGACATTATGCGCTCGAGAAGCGGGAGCTTTTCTTTGATGAATGCCGTGTCACCCGAAAAATCGGCGTATTCCTTCATTTGGAGGATGTACGCAAGCGAATAGCAGGGGATGGGACGGTCGATCCCTGCGGGCGCACAAAGGGAAAGAAGCCCGTCCGCACGCTCGCTGCGGGAAATGAGATCGAGACTTGCACGCGCAAAATCGGCGTTCCCGCCGCGAAAAACGCGGTACCCGCAGCGCATTTGCGTGCGCGAATCAAGAGTGTAAAGCGATTGCTCGCGCCACGGACAGTCCTCGTAATGCTCGTGCATGCAAAGCTCAAGCGTGCGCACGGCGCAGTCGTAAAGCGGACGGCGCTCCGCGGGAATGTCCACGATGGCGCGCTCAACGGGCAGACGCACGGGCGCAAGACCGAGGTATTTTATCTCCGCGTCGGGGTCGGAGCAGAACAGCTCAAGGTAGCGGCAACCCACGCGGCGCATCGGCTCAAGGCGGAAATTTTCGTCCGCACGCGCTTCGTAAACGTAGACAAAACGGCGCGAATGGATCGCCGCGCGCGGCGTGTCTCTGCCCGGCGTGAGATGCTCTCCCCAGCCGATATATACGCGGCAGGGCTTTTTTGTTTTAAGTAAGAATTTTATAAATCCCGTCTCTTCCGCACCCGTGTCGGCAACAAGCATACAGCCGTCGGCATCGCCGCGGGATACGCCGAGTTCGGCTTGATCGAGCATAAGTCCGGGATCGGATGAAGGCGCTTTTCCGTCGGCGCGGGGGCTTTCTTTGTAGTAGCCGCGGGTGATGACGGTCATTTTTGTGTCAGAAAGCATGCGACAACGCTTGATCGGACGGGGTATCAGCTCGTAGCAGCAGTCCGGCGTGCCGACATCGGCAAGCGTCGAGGGGAGGAAAGGCGTGTCGGCAGCGGAGTCGGCGCGCACGGCACTGTATTCGCACATGGTGCCGAGCTGGGATGTAATAGTATGATTTTTATATGGAACATATCCGGGCGCGGGGCGGGAGAGCGTGCCTGCGGAGGAGGCGGAAAGCACGCGTTCGTCGGCTGCGCGAAGCTCAAAAAGAATATACGGCGGGCGGCTTGTGTGGGTGAAGGAGTCGCGTCCCCAGTGCCACGCGATGATGCGAAGAGCGTGCACGCCGTGCGCGAGGGAGAGCCGGACGGTGTCAAAAACCACGCGTCCGGGGTAGTCCTGATACTGACCGAAGGCGACAAGGGAGCCGTCAAGATACACGTTGTATTCGGAGTCGGCGGCTACGAGCAGGGTGAGGTCGCCGGAGGCGGGAAGGTCGCGGTCGAGCAGAAATTCGGCGTATTCGTCGGCTCCCGCAGAGTTTGCGAGCCATATCGGTAAAGCGGAGGTGGGAGAAGTGTTCATGGTTTTTTCCTTTGGGGAGTATATAAGTGATATACGGCGGGGAATTTAGTTGAAATAAACTTTCAAGGTTCGGTTACCCCGCCTCACCAAGCCGCCTGCGGCGTCTTGGTCAAAGTTATTGCGCGCTATAACAGCTATTTTGCGGATGAAAGGAAGATTTCCGCTGACGCGAAAATCTTTGAATATCCTCCTCATCCGTCACGCTTCGCGTGCCACCTTCCCAGACATGGGAAGGCTACTGTTATCCGAGCTTCCATCAACGGACGGGGAGAAAGCTGTAACATTCAGTAAGGCAATATCTTCAGTAAGTTAGCATCTTCAGTAGGTTAACATCTTTAGTAAGTTAGCATATTTGATAAGGCGTTATATTCAGTATGACAGCATAGCATTAAAATAGTGATATAATGAGATAAGCAGTACAACAAGCCGTAAAAAACGAAATTGCTTTGTTGTCTTTACCTCGGTTGTCGGCAGAAGCGAGTCCGAAAGCCTTCCCATGTCTGGGAAGGTGGCGCGCGGAGCGCGACGGATGAGGAGGTAAATTAATGGATTTTGCGAAAGCAAAATCTTCATCAGTTCTCAACAATGGACGGGGAGAAAGCAAAAATCTTTACTCATTTCACTGACAAGGTACTTCATGTCTTGAGGAAACTTAAGACGTGAAATGCGATAAAAATCTGCTCTTATTTCGCCGGGAAGGTTCCCCATGTTCTGATGTAACTAAAGACTGGTAGTAGATGTGACTCTGTGCTTATTTCACCGACAAGCTACTTCATGTTCAGATGTGACTAAGGGGAGAAAGTAGATATGACTCTGATCTCATTTCACCATCGGGGTATGAAGATCAGAATCCGCAGAAACGCCACCCGAGTATAAAAAGTATAGCATGGTGTGGGGGGAGTTGTCAACGGGGAGGAGGTCTTTTTATTGAATTTAACGAATATTAACATATATTTCTTGTCATATACGCGCGCGGCGCGCGCGCACGTATTGACAAATCAAATAAATTATATTATAATAAATATATATGCGAAAAAATTGCCCGGAAGGAAAGGACACAGCGTATGTGGAAAAGCATGACGGCATACTGCCGCAAATGCGCTGAGACGGAGGGACGAACCGTCTCGGTGGAAATAAAATCGGTCAATAACAGATATCTTGACCTCGGCATCAAAATGCCCAGAGCGCTTGCGGGGCTTGAAGGACGCGCACGTGCGCTGATCACGGGAGCCGGAGTGAATCGCGGTAAGGTGGACGTGAATATCACCGTCACACGGACATACGGAGATGGGGAACGTACCTCCGCAACACCGCCGCCGGCGCTCGATATCGATCTCGCGGCGGAATACGTCGCCTGCCTCAGAACGCTCGGCGAAAAGCTCGGACTCGCCGATGATATATCGGTCATGAAGGTCGCCGCATTGCCCGGCGTGATAAACGCCGTGACGGACGACGGAGAGACCGACGTTGAAGCGGAGTGGAGAGCGATCGAACCGGTGCTTTCGGAAGCGCTTGAAGGATTCGTCGAGGGGAGAGCCCGCGAGGGCGAAAACCTGCGCGCGGATATAGAGGTGAAGCTCGCACGCATGGCGGAGCTGGTCGGACGCGTGGAGACACTGTCCGCCGGGAACCGCGAGGCGCTGTACGAAAAGATCGCCGCGCGTATACGCGCATTGCTTGCCGACGCGGACGCGGAGCTGAATGAAACGCGCCTCCTGACGGAATGCGCGGTGCAAGCCGACCGCATAGCCATAGACGAGGAGCTGGTGCGGCTGCGCTCGCACCTCGGAGCGCTTTCGGAAATGCTCGGCGAGGATATTCCGGTGGGACGTAAATTCGATTTCCAGCTTCAGGAGGTCAACCGGGAGATAAATACAATATGCTCCAAGTGCCAGGACGCCGCGATCGCCGCGGTGGGCGTGGAGCTGAAGAACGAGACCGAAAAGGTCAGAGAGCAGATACAGAATATCGAATAAACAACGAAAGAAGGAAAGACCCATGAAATTCATAAGCATAGGGTACGGCAATATCGTGGCTGCAGACAGAGTGGTGGCGCTCGTAAGCCCGGATTCCGCGCCGATAAAACGCCTTGTGCAGGATGCCCGCGAGGAGGGCAGAGTCATTGACGTTTCCTGCGGCAGACGCACCCGCGCCGTTATAATCACGGATTCCGACCATGTGATACTTTCCGCCGTGCAGGCAGAGACGATAGCCAATCGCCTTGACAGCGAGGGATCGGCTGAGGAGAGCGACGGCGAATGAGCCGTCGCGATACGAAAAATATTACGCAAATAAAATTATAAAATTATTCATATAAATTCAAGGAGACACAAATGCTTTATCCTACCATCAACAAGCTCACAAAGGGAAAATTCAACCGTTATCAGCTCGCAGTGGCGACTGCCAAGTGCGCCCGCATAATCACCGACGAATATGTACGTGAGCGTCACCTTGCCGAAAAAGCGGCAATGGGCATCAAGGAGACCGACCGCCCCGCCGATGCGATAGTCAATCCCGATTACCGCGACCGCAAGGCTGTGAAGATAGCTATCGATAAGATCGAAAGCGGCGAGTATGTTATCGTTGACCGCGACGAGAACGGAAACATGACCGTAGGCGAGGATGCAAGCCTTATGGTATCCGCACATCAGGCAAACGCCGTGCCCGCCAAGAGCGAGAGCGGTAACGAGGAGCCTGTCGTTGTGACCGAGGAGACTCTGCCCGAGGAGAAGTTCCCGGACGGTCCCGCGGCGGATAAGGTGGACGGCGATTACGAGGAAGAGGGCGACTGGGACACTATGTCCGAGTGCTGACCCGCACTGCGGAAGCAAATCAGACGATAAGTCAGAATGAGCGGACGGGAGCTGTGCCGGCGCATAGCCCCGCCGCTCGGAAGGAAAGAAGATCCGGGTATGAAGAAGTATGCGGGAGTGTATCTGCTGGATGCACCGTTTTCAATAGATCGCGAATATGATTACCGCATACCGGAGGGGATGCAGGCGGCGCCGGGCGACTTTCTCTCTGTTCCGTTCGGCAACGGGAACCGCCGCGCAATGGCGCTGTGTACCTCGGTGCGGGACGCCTCGGAGACCCCGGAGGACAAAATGAAGCCGATAGCCGCGGTAATGACGCGCGCAATGTCGCTCGATGCGGAAATGCTGGGGCTTTGCCTGTTCATGAAGGAGCAGACGCTCTGTACGGTCGGCGAGGCTGTGCATGCCATGCTGCCGCCGGCTGCGCTTTCAAAACTCGGTGAGTTTTACCTGCCGAATCCCGCGCGGCCGTTCGACGCCGCAAACGTGGATGCGGAAAATGCCGATCCCGCCGAGCTTATTCTGCTCGATTTTATAAAAAGCCGCGGCAGAGTGTCGGCGGCGGCGCTGAACTCGCGCTTCGGCGCGGGAGCCGCCGAGTCGGCTGAAAAACTCTGCCGGGGGAAAAAGCCCTTTCTGATAAAAGAGCTTGAGCCGGTCGGCGGGGACGCGAACGCGGTGCGTGCCTGCGCGCCCGCGCCGGATGCCGATACCGTTCGGCGGGTGCTGGAGGGGACACATCCCGAGATAAAACGCCCGCGCTCGCCGGTGCAGGTCAAGATACTTGAAATGCTCGTAGGCGCAGGCGAGGACGGTGTACCGGAGACTGCAATCGAGGCGGAGACCGGCGGCGGGCGTCCTCAGCTCGCTGCGCTGGAGAAGAAGGGACTGCTGAGGCGGATACTCGTTGACGCATCGGCAAAAAAGGAAGCCGCCGGAACGACCGAAACTGCCGAAATGCCGCCGATGCGGCTCAATGATGAGCAAAACCGGGCGTTTGAGGTGCTTTCCGGACTTGCTGACGACAGAAAACCTCACGGAGCGTTGCTTTACGGCGTAACGGGAAGCGGAAAGACCGCCGTCATGCTGGCGCTCATCGACCGGCTGCTTGCCGGGGGGCGCGGGGTGATACTTCTGCTGCCGGAGATCGCGCTCACGCCGCAAACGGTCAGGATATTCTGCTCGCGCTACGGCGCGCGCGTGGCTGTTCTGCATTCCGGGCTTTCGCGCGCCGAAAGATGCGCCGCGTGGGAGCGCATAAAAAGCGGAGCCGCGCCGCTTGCCGTGGGCACGCGGTCGGCGGTGTTCGCGCCGGTCGTGAACCTCGGAATGATAATAATAGACGAGGAGCAGGAGCACACATACAAGTCGGACATGTCTCCGCGCTACCATGCGCGGGACATTGCAAGGTACCGCGCGGCACACGCGGGAGCGCTCATGCTGCTTTGCTCGGCAACGCCGTCGGTCGAAAGCTTCAAAAAGGCGGAGGACGGCAAATATACGCTCGTGCGGCTCACGCACCGTTACGGGGGCGCGGAGCTTCCCGCCGTTACCGTGGCGGATATGCGCGGCGAGGCGCGCGGGGCAAATCTTTCTCCTGTCGGAACGTTGCTTTCCGAAAAGCTGAGGGAGACGGTGGCACGCGGCGAGCAGGCGATACTTTTTCTGAACCGCCGCGGGTACAATACCTTCGTTTCGTGCGCGTCGTGCGGCGAGGCGATAAGCTGCCCGCGCTGTTCGGTGTCAATGACATATCATACGCGCGGCAGTGATTACGGTGCGGGTGAGCTGGTCTGCCACTGGTGCGGCAGACATATGCCGCTGCCCGAAAAATGTCCGAACTGCGGTTCGGAGCATCTGGTGCGGATGGGCTACGGCACACAGCGCGTCGAGCAGGAGCTGGGGATGCTTATCCCGGGCGTCAGGGTCATCCGTATGGATACCGATACTACTTCAACGCGCGAGGCATATGACAAAATGCTCGGCAGCTTCCGCGCACACGAGGCGGATATACTGCTCGGAACGCAGATGGTGACAAAGGGACACGATTTTCCCGATGTAACGCTCGTCGGCGTTCTGCTTGCCGATATGTCGCTTTATCTTGACGATTACCGCGCGGGCGAGCGCACTTTCGCCATGCTGACGCAGGTCATCGGCAGGGCGGGCCGCGCCGGAAAGCCCGGCGAGGCTATAATACAGACGAACAATCCGGAGCATGATATAATAAAGCTCGCGTGCAGTCAGGATTACGACACGTTTTATTCGCGTGAGATAAGACTGCGGCGTGCGCTGACCTTCCCGCCGTTCTGCGATATAGTGCTGATGACGGTCACGTCCCCCGACGAGAGGTCGGCGGTGATGTCAGGCAAGGCGCTGGCGGAAAGGCTGAGGGCGTTCAGCGGCGGCGAATACAAGGACGTGCCAGTGATAGTTTTCGGACCGTTCGAGGCGCCGGTCTACCGCGTGGACGGCAAGTACCGGATAAGAATGGTGATAAAATGCAAGCTCTCGGGCAGGAGCCGCGCGATGTTCGCACGGCTGAGGACGGAATTTTCCGACCGCGCACGCCGCGGACCGACGCTTGCGATAGATTTCAATCCGACGAATATATGACGATATGACCGCCGATGCGATATCATATCGTGCGGGGAATAAATAAACGATACATATAACTTCACACGAGGACAAAAAATGGCTAAGAGAAGGATAATAACCGATAAGGACCCGACATTGCGGCAGATAAGCCGACCGGTGGAAAGGGTCACTCCGAGAATAAAGCAGCTCCTTGACGACATGCTTGAAACGATGCGTGCCGCCGACGGAGTGGGACTTGCCGCGCCGCAGGTGGGCGTGCTGCGCCGCCTTGTGGTCATCGAGGTGGAGGAGGACCACCCGATATTTCTTATAAATCCGGAAATAGTATATGAGTCGGGCGAGCAGGAGGGTCCCGAGGGGTGCCTTTCCATCCCCGGCAGATCGGGTATCGTGCGCCGCCCGATGAAGGTGACGGTCCGCGCGACGGGCTATGACGGCAAGCCGCTTGAGATCACGGGAGAGGGACTGCTCGCACGCGCCTTCTGCCACGAGATAGATCACCTTGACGGCAAGCTGTATACCGATATCGCGATCAGTATGGAAGATAAATGATGGAGAATGTAACGAAAATTCCGGTCGCGGCTCCGACGGAGCCGTTACGGATAGTTTTTATGGGGACGCCGGAGTTTGCCGCCGCGTCGCTCGTCGCACTGGCGGATTTTGCCGCGGGGACCGACGCAAGGATAGTCGGCGTCTTTACGCGCGAGGACAAGCCCGCGGGACGCGGACATAAGCTTACCCCGCCGCCGGTAAAGGTGCTGGCGGAGAAAATGGGTATCCCGGTCTGTCAGCCGCGCACATTGCGCACGCCGGAGGCGTTCGAGGAGCTGCGCAGCTTCGGGGCGAACCTCATCGTGGTCGCCGCATACGGCAGGATACTGCCCGCCGAGGTGCTGGAGCTGCCAAAGTACGGCTGCATAAACGTGCACGGCTCGTTGCTGCCCGAATACCGCGGCGCCGCTCCCATGCAGCGCGCGATAATCGAGGGCAAGCCGTTTACCGGCATCACGACGATGTATATGAACGAGGGCATAGATACGGGCGATATGCTCGAGACCTGCCGCGTGGAGATCGGCGCGGAGGACGACTTCGGCACGGTGCACGACCGCATGGCGGAGGCGGGCGGCAAGCTGCTCGTCAGCACGCTTAGGTCGCTTTGCGCCGGAACGCTCGTTCGCACGCCGCAGCCGGAGGAGGGCGCGACATACGCCGCAAAGATAGAAAAGGCGGACTGCCGGGTCGATTTCACGCGTTCCGCCGCCGAGATACACGACCTCATCCGCGGCTGCTCTCCCGCGCCGCTGGCATGGACGCATACGCCGGACGGAAAGCTGCTTAAGATCACCGCCTCACGCGTGGCTGACGGCGGGACGCCGGCAGGCGAGGCGGGAACGGTCGTGTCACTTGACGCGCACGGCGAGGGAGGTATAACCGTCGCCTGCGGCGAAGGCGCCATCGTACTGACACGCATAGTCCCCGAGGGCAAGGGGAAAATGAGCGCCGCGGAGTTCATACGCGGCAGAAAGATCAGCATCGGCGCAAGACTTGTGTAATTTTCTTTTGAAAGGGAAAAAACAATGCCGTTTTACTTTGATCCGACATATATTCTGATAATAATCGCTTACGTCATAACGCTGTGGGCGCAGATAAAGGTCAAAAGCGCGTATGCGAAGTATTCAAAGATCAGCAACCGTGCGGGGCTTACCGGCACGGACGCGGCTTACGCCGTGCTTCGCTCCGGCGGGGTGACGAACGTGCCCGTCAAGGCGATAGCGGGCGAGCTGACCGACCATTACGACCCGCGCGATAATTCGATAAGCCTTTCGTCCGGCGTTATAAGCACGCCGAGCATCGCCGCCGTGGGCGTTGCCGCTCACGAGGCGGGACACGCCCTGCAATATGCCGAGGGATATGCGCCGATAAAGCTCAGAATGGCGATAGTTCCCGTCTGCAATATCGCCTCGCAGCTCGCATGGCCGATATTCTTTATAGGACTCATGCTCAACGCATACGGGGACAGCGGCAGCTTCCTTATGAGGCTGGGGATATTCGCATTTTCGTTCGCGGTGCTTTTTCAGGCTGTAACGCTCCCGGTGGAGCTTAACGCGAGCCGCCGCGCACTGCGTGCGCTGCGCGCCGACGGAAGATATACCGAGGAGGAGCTGGCGGGCGCCAAAAAGGTGCTCACCGCCGCCGCGCTGACATATCTTGCGGCGCTTGCGGGCTCGGTCCTTCAGCTTATCCGACTCATGCTCATCGCCGGTTCGCGCACCAACAGCAACAGGCGTGACTGATAACGGCTATGGACAAAAAAACAAAGCACTCCCGGCGCACCGAGAAGCCCGACGGCGGTAAGACGACCGCACGGCACGCCGCGCTGTCATTGCTTTGCCGTATAGACGGCGGCGGATACAGCAATATCCTTATCGATTCCATGCTCCGCGACGGAACGCTTGCGGGCGACGAGGGCGCGCTTGCCGCATACCTCGTTCGCGGCGTTACCGAAAGGCGGATAACGCTTGACTATATCATAGCGCGGCTCGCATCGCGCCCGCTTGCAAAAATAGATGTAAAAACAAAAAATATTCTGCGGCTCGGGCTTTTCCAGCTTGCGTTTTCCGACCGCATACCGCCGCACGCGGCGGTGTGCGAGACGGTGGCGCTTGCTCCGCACGATGCGCGCGGGTTCGTCAACGCCGTGTTGCGCACATATCAGCGCACGGTGGAGGAGGGGGAATTCCCCTTCCCGGAAAAGCGCGGCAAGGGGATAAAGTATCTCTCGGTGCGTTATTCGGTCTGCGAGGCGCTCTGCCGGGAGCTTGTCGCGGCTTACGGGACCCCGCGCACCGAAAAAATGCTCGGCGCGTTTCTTGAGCAGCCTCCTCTGACTCTCCGCGTGAACACCGCGCGGTGTACGCGCGACGCGCTCTGCCGCGCGCTTGAGGAGAGCGGCTTTGAGGC
>ULWY01094418.1_pt1 | contig 10581 bp, 9 predicted proteins | sample 1960761 | NCBI WGS metagenome assembly ULWY01 (sample SAMEA4835824, study PRJEB28245) | human gut metagenome | biome: gut microbiome; material: fecal sample | place: Denmark | collected 2008
AAAGTGAATTTGATTCCGAGGTTATAACGCTTCACCGTGGGGTAGGCGCCCAGATAACCGGCACCGGAGAGGTTGGCTTCACGGTCGTCAGGCATGCGTGTCCACAACCAGAGGTTGTTGCCATTGAGGTAGATTTTCAGGTTGTTCAACCCCAGTTTGTGGATCCATCCCCCGTTCCACGTATAGGCAATCTCGACATTCTTCAGACGGATGTATGAACCGTCATACAGGAATTGAGTACCTTCGTTGTAGTTGGGTGTAGAATTCCAGCGCGGAACGACTACATCAGCTTTTGGGGTATCTTTGGACCACCAGGTACCGTTGTCATATACCGTATTCAGCTTGCTGCCGAAGCTGGTCAGGGTCACGTCGCGGGTCACATTCGTTACTCCATAGAACTGGGCAAAAGCACTGAAGCCTTTCCATTCGAAGCCGATGGTTGCGTTGTAAGTATTTTCCGGTTGGTTGGTATAACCATAGGGAGCAGAGTCTTTGTTATCCACTACACCGTCACCGTTGAAGTCTACGATATAGTGGTCTCCCACGAGGCGTTGGCTGTCGTTGGCATCGTGGGCCGGAGCAGCATACAGCTGGTCGTAGGTCTGGATGAAGCCGTCGTCGATGTAAGAGTTATATTGTCCCACACCATGCCCAGCAGCCTTCTGGTAGGCAGGACGCAGTGCTTGGTCATCTTTCACCAATACGGTGTTTTTAGCATGTGTCATGCTGAAATTGCCCCACAGATGGAGACCATTGGCATAAGTCTTGTTGAGGCGTACCTCCAGTTCATAACCGCTGGTGCGGATTTTTCCTTTGTTGACAGTCGGGGGAGTTCCTCCGAAATAGGAGGGGATGGAACGGTCCGTACCGAAGACGAAAATGTTGGAACGGATGTCTCGGAAGAATTCCAGGTTACCAGCAAGCAGACCGTCCAGGAACGAATAGTCGATGCCGACGTTCAGCTTGCGTACCACTTCCCAATGGATGTCCTCGTTGCTGATGGTGGCCTCCCTGTACCAGGTATAGATACTTCCCGGGGTTGAATGGTTGAGGTCCATGGTTGTCTGCCCTCCGTAAGTCCATTGGCTCATGTACAGCCAACGGCGGTTGGAGTCGAAGGGGTCGATACCCAACTGGTCAGAACCAATCTCGCCGTAGGATACACGAATCTTCAGCATGTCGAGGATGTGCTTCTCGCGCAGGTAGTTCATGAAGCTCTCTTCGCTGACCATCCATCCCAGTGCGCCGGAGTTGAAGAAGGCAAAACGGTTTTTCGGGCTGAACTTCTCGGAACCGTTGTAGGCACCGTTGTATTCCACGAAGTAGCGGTCTGCCCAGTTGTAGGTCGTACGGAATGCCCAGTCTTCACGATAGGCAGGCATCACGCTTCCCCGTGCATTCTCTTGACGGCTGAAGAGTCCCATGGCAGTCAGGTTGTGTTTGCCAAAGCTGCGTACCCAGTTCAGTTGTGCCTGGTAATAGAGGTTGCGGACGGTCTGTCTGTTGTCCACCTCACCCGGAGCCGTGCTCCAGTTGACGCCCTGATGCCAGTCAAAGCCATTGTTGGTGTCGTAGGATTGTTCGTAGCGTGCCTGACCAGTGTCCGGATCGATCCATTTGCGTTGTGCGTCGTTATAGAGGTCGTTGATACCGCGGTTGTTTTCTACAAACTCATTGTCCCAGGAGATGGTGGCACGGGCTGATAGACCCGGAGTGATGAATTTCAGGTCCTGCTCCAGTGTGAAATCCGTATTGATGCGGGTTGTGGTGAGTCGCATGGTACCACCCAGTGAGATGTTTTCGGCAGAGTTCGTCGTATTCGATACCAGCGGGTACATACCCCAACTTCCATCGGAATATTGCGGGAGGAATACATCGGGGGCAATGTTATAGGCTCCCGACCACTGCTGGCCGATTTGCCATTCCGATTGCCCGGTGTTTTGCCAGGGCGCCTTGCGGATGCCGTTAGAACCGGCAAGATTGACCTTGAGGACTGTCGTCTTGGTCAAGTTGAAATCCAGGTTACTGCGCACGTTAAGTCGGTTGTATCCGTAGCCGGAATTATAGCCTCGTCCATTATCATAGATTTTGAAGAGGTCCCCTTCGTTCACATATTCGGCGGAAGCAAAATATTTCACAAAGTTTGTACCGCCACTGATGCTCATGTTTGCACGGTAAGACATGGTGTTGTCCTTGAACAGGGCCTTCTGCCAGTCGACGTTCGGGTAGCGTTCGCGTTGCTCTAGAGTTGTCTGGTTGCGGTAGTTGTCGATGAATGATTGCGGACGCACATATTCCCAGGAGTCAGGACGGAGAGCCAGTTCGTGCTCGATGGCTGTGTTGCGGAGCATGAGTGCATCATACGAATCATATTTATTAGGCAGTTTGGACGGCGATTTCAGTGTTGCATTAAAACCGATGTCGATTTTTGCACTACCTTCCGCGCCGCGTTTGGTGGTGATGAGGATGACACCGTTGGCACCTTTTACACCATAGACAGCTGTGGCAGATGCGTCTTTCAGGACGGATACGGATTGCACGGAGTTGATGTCTACTGAACTCATCGGACGTTCGATGCCGTCGACCAGAATCAGCGGAGCTTCATTGTCGTTCCAGGAACTGGCACCGCGGATGGTGATTTTCGGTTCTTCATCTCCCGGCATACCGCTGCCTGTCATGGTCACCACGCCAGGGAGGTTACCAGTCAGGGCCGCTCCGATGTCTGACACACCTGCTGCACGTTCCAGCACTTTTCCTGTAGTTTGTGTAATCGCCCCCACCACGGAAGCCTTTTTCTGTTGGCCGTAACCCACGACGACCACTTCGTCGAGTTGTTTGGTGTCATCTTCCAGGGTGATGCGCATCAAGGTGTTGGGGGCAGCCTTCACCTCTTTTGATTTCATGCCCACGAAGGACACTACCAGAACGGAGTTTGATGACGGTACGTTCAGCGAGAATTGGCCGTCGAGGTCGGAAATCGTACCGATTGATGTATTGCCTTTCACGACAATCGAGGCGCCGATGATGGTCTCCCCGTTGCTGTCGAAGATAATTCCTTTGACCGTCGGCCCCTTTTGGGCAAATGCTCCCAGGCAGCAGAACAGCAGGAGCAGGAACAGGCAAGGATAACGTTTTTGTATTCCTACATTTTTCATTTCCATTAGTTTAAGACGTTTGTTTTTTCACATTGTTTGCTAGTCATCAGCGGTTGGGGAGTTTGTCTAGCCGCTGTCGAATACATCCTTCTGTTTCATAGTTCAACATTCGTTAGTTAATACTTGCATGGTTTATTTCACGTGTACGGGGCGCTCCGGTCTCATGCGTAAAAATGACAAGATGGATTGCCCTCGGGAAGTAAGTCGGTAGTGTCTGAAAAAAGGATTAAAATGGTTATCGGATTATAAATCGTTCCCTGTCCGGCGGCTCTCCCGATGCGTTGCCTGTCCGGTTGCGCACACGGCGGAGGATTCTGCTTCTCGGGACGACCTCTTTGTGTTTTTTCCGACGGAAGGGATGCCGGACGTGCACTCGTTATTTTACCATCCTCATGCGTTTTCGTGGCGACCGCGCAGATGGTCATATTTCGAGACATTGCCTGGCCCGTGGAGAAGGTGTAACGAGATGGATGCAGCAGATGGAGAGCGGCTGCATCGGTGAGGTGGGTAGCGGTAAAGAGCAGGTGAGGCGGACGAACGGAAACGCTGTCTGCCGAGGAGATATTGTAGTTATTGCTTAAATGCTCGTGGGGAAGGGTAAATGTTTGATTGAGAGATTGATGCTCTTCGGGATGCTGATAGATGCCTGCCAGCCTATGTGCTGTACATACAGCAGGGACAACAGCCGAACACTCCGCACCCTTATTGTAAGGAATGCTTGTCGGTCTTTGTCGGTCTTCATGGCTTGTCCTGCCTATTTCACGGACGGACTTCAACAGGTTATGTCTAACACACATCTTCATAAGTATATTTATTAAGCGGACCTTCCTGCTGCTGGAGGTTATTATCCTTTTTGTTGACAGATGCAAACCTTCAACGAGGTCGGTTCTTTCATGGATTAGGTCTATTATTTTTATTGTTAGTGTTATGCTAACACTATAAAAGTAAGAGATTTACTTCATTTCTCCAAGGAATACGGGCAGATTTTTGAGGCTTTGTGTCGGATTGACAGTTAGATGCACTTGTGGCAGGTCCGGTTTCTTGTGAAAATTGTTCCTTTTCTTTATCTTTCTACTTTCGCGGATTTCAAACCCTTCTGAGGTCTGTTTTCTGTTCGTAGAATATACAATAAGCATTTTCTGTTTTGAGAAGAAAAGTTCCCGGTGCTGTTTGTCGGGAGCAACTCGGAAGACATCTCGGATGAGAACAGTCTCCGCACATCGGCAGAGCCAAAGGATGGATTGACATTTTGTGAGGTTAAAAGCCTTATTTACTTTCCCATTTTCCTGAAAAGCCATTTTCAGCTAACGCGCATTTTTGAAAAATCGACTGAAATAGCGATGAAAAGTTAAATTGCATTTGCATTTTCCTTCTATAGAGCCCATTGTATTTTGATAAGTTAACAGCTAATACAAGTGTTTGACGTCCCAAACAATATTGTTTCGCATGTCAAACACTTGTGTTCGGTTCTTCAAACAATATTGTTTGAAGAGTGAAACAATATTGTTTGCTCTCTCGATGTAAAGAAAATGGAATTGCAATGAAAAAAATACGGACGTTTGCTCTCTGGAAGAAGGGCAGAGCCATTCATTTTTGAACTGTTATAATGTGGAGTATTTTGTCTTGTGAGTACTCTGTATGCTACCAATCGCTCTGCATGCAGGGCGTCGGGAAAGGAAACGATTGAATTTGGTGTGAAAATGTATTTTGCAAATCGCCTGAGAATGCCCGCAAAATCATCGTCCCCGTCTTTAGCTCCAACGAAGGCCTCTGTGGAGCGATTCATTTGACATTTTGACAAAATGACAAAGTGGAGGGTTGCTGAGAGGGTAGGTGGGTGGTCTCTTCTGTATGGATGGTGTGAACGTATATAATAAGGTGTAGAGGGGTAGCGAGTGGGGGATGAGGACTGTGATGGGTGATGAAAATATTGCCTTGTCGGACCGGGCGACCAGACCGGTTGCCCCTGCATTCCTTCGGAGAACTTCGGATATTCGTGCTTTATTGTTCATGGCTCATGGTTCCTTGTTCGGACCTGTTTCTTCCAGAATCCTAAAAGACCCCTCTGATTGTAGTTTGACTATTCCTTTCGAAGTGTCAAACTCCTATAAAAAATACAAAAACGAAAATCTCGATTATTTTAAGATTACAAACCTATTGCTAATTAAAATGTTATTAGTAACTTTGCAGCCCGAAAAGTATATTTTCGCTTCAACAGAAAAGTAACAAAACAATATATAATAATTAAAATCGAACAGAAATGCCTACTATTCAACAACTAGTAAGAAAAGGAAGAAAGGTTCTGGTTGAGAAAAGTAAGTCTCCGGCATTGAACGCTTGTCCTCAAAGACGTGGCGTTTGCGTCAGAGTCTATACGACTACTCCGAAGAAACCGAATTCGGCAATGCGTAAGGTTGCCCGTGTGAAACTGACTAACCAGAAGGAGGTGAACTCCTATATTCCGGGTGAAGGTCACAACTTGCAGGAACACTCCATCGTCCTGGTACGTGGCGGTCGTGTGAAAGACCTTCCGGGTGTACGTTATCACATCGTTCGCGGTACTTTGGATACTGCCGGTGTGGCTAACCGTACCCAACGTCGTTCCAAATACGGTGCCAAGCGTCCGAAACCGGGTCAGGCTCCTGCAGGTAAGGGTAAGAAGTAATCAACCGACTTTTCTGGAAAGGAAATTTATTTATTAAAATCGTTTTGGTTTGGTGGAAAATGCTTAAAGGTTGAGTAAATGCTTCAGAGGAAGCGTTGAAGAAGACAAGATTGCAGCCTCAAACAAAACATTATGTTCAAACAAAATGAGAAAAGCAAAACCAAAAAAACGTGTGGTTCTTCCGGATCCCGTATTCGGTGACCAAAAAGTTTCTAAGTTTGTAAACCACTTGATGTACGACGGAAAGAAGAATACTTCTTATCACATCTTCTATACCGCCCTTGAGACCGTCAAGGCAAAGCTTCCCAACGAAGAGAAAACTCCGCTGGAAATCTGGAAGAAAGCCTTGGATAATGTAACTCCGCAAGTTGAGGTTAAGTCCCGCCGTATCGGAGGCGCGACTTTCCAAGTTCCTACTGAAATCCGTCCCGATCGTAAAGAATCGATCTCTATGAAAAACTTGATTGCATTTGCCCGTAAGCGTGGCGGTAAATCAATGGCTGACAAGTTGGCTGCCGAGATTATCGATGCGTTCAACGAGCAAGGTGGTGCCTTCAAGCGTAAGGAGGATATGCACCGTATGGCTGAAGCTAACCGTGCATTCGCTCACTTCAGATTCTAATCAAGTATTAATAAACTGAATATTAAGGAAGCAAAATGGCAAAACAAGACTTGCATTTGACCCGCAACATCGGTATCATGGCTCACATCGATGCCGGTAAGACAACGACTTCTGAACGTATCCTGTTCTACACCGGATTGACTCACAAGATTGGTGAGGTTCACGATGGTGCTGCAACAATGGACTGGATGGAGCAGGAGCAGGAGCGTGGTATCACCATCACCTCGGCTGCTACGACCACCCGTTGGAAGTATGCGGGCAATACTTATAAGATCAACTTGATTGACACTCCGGGACACGTTGACTTCACCGCTGAGGTAGAACGCTCACTGCGTGTGCTTGACGGTGCTGTGGCTACCTACTGTGCGGTAGGTGGTGTGGAACCCCAATCTGAAACCGTATGGCGTCAGGCTGATAAATATAATGTTCCCCGTATCGGTTATGTGAACAAGATGGACCGTTCGGGTGCCGACTTCTTTGAAGTTGTCCGTCAGATGAAGGACGTGCTGGGCGCAAACCCCTGTCCGATTGTCATCCCTATCGGCTCTGAAGAAAACTTCAAGGGTGTGGTTGACCTCATCAAGATGAAGGCCATCCTGTGGCACGACGAGACAATGGGTGCTGACTATGACGTAGAAGATATTCCCGCAAACCTGCAGGATGAAGCCAACGAATGGCGTGAAAAGATGCTGGAGAAGGTGGCTGAATTCGACGACGTGTTGATGGAGAAGTTCTTTGACGATCCCTCGACTATCACCGAAGACGAAATCCTCCGTGCACTGCGTGCTGCTACCCTGAAGATGGAGGTCGTTCCGATGACCTGCGGTTCTTCGTTCAAGAACAAGGGTGTGCAGACTTTGCTGGACTACGTTTGTGCCTTCTTGCCCTCTCCGCTGGATACTCCGAACATCGTGGGTACGAACCCGACGACCGGTGCTGAAGAAGACCGTGTACCGAGCGAAGACGAGAAGACTGCAGCTCTGGCATTCAAGATTGCTACCGACCCGTATGTAGGCCGTCTGACTTTCTTCCGTGTATATTCAGGTAAGATTGAGGCCGGTTCATACATCTACAACTCCCGTTCGGGCAAGAAGGAGCGTGTATCCCGTCTGTTTCAGATGCACTCCAACAAGCAGAACCCGGTTGAAGTGATCAGCGCCGGTGATATCGGTGCCGGTGTTGGTTTCAAGGATATCCGTACCGGTGATACGCTTTGCGACGAGACAGCTCCGATCGTGCTGGAGTCTATGGACTTCCCCGAACCGGTAATCGGTATCGCCGTTGAGCCGAAGACTCAGAAGGACCTCGACAAGCTGTCCAACGGTCTTGCCAAGTTGGCTGAAGAAGACCCGACCTTCACCGTACGTACCGACGAGCAGAGCGGTCAGACCGTCATCTCCGGTATGGGTGAGCTTCACCTGGACATCATCATCGACCGTCTGAAACGTGAGTTCAAGGTTGAGTGTAACCAGGGTCGTCCGCAGGTGAACTACAAGGAGGCCATCACCAAGACAGTGGAACTCCGCGAGGTTTACAAGAAGCAGTCCGGTGGTCGTGGTAAGTTTGCCGACATCATCGTAGCCGTTGGTCCGGTTGACGAAGACTGGAAGCAGGGCGGTCTGCAATTCATCGACGAGGTGAAGGGCGGTAATGTGCCCAAGGAATTCATTCCTTCCGTACAGAAAGGTTTCCAGACAGCCATGAAGAACGGTATCCTCGCCGGCTTCCCGCTCGACTCGCTGAAGGTGGTTTTGAAGGACGGTTCGTTCCACCCCGTGGACTCTGACCAGCTGTCGTTCGAAATCTGTGCCATCCAGGCTTACAAGAACGCTTGTGCCAAGGCAGGTCCCGTGCTGATGGAGCCCATCATGAAGCTGGAGGTTGTTACTCCGGAAGAGAACATGGGTGACGTAATCGGTGACTTGAACAAGCGCCGCGGTCAGGTGGAAGGTATGGAATCCAGCCGTTCAGGCGCCCGCATCGTGAAGGCAATGGTTCCCCTGGCAGAAATGTTCGGTTACGTGACAGCTCTGCGTACCATCACTTCCGGTCGTGCCACTTCATCCATGACCTACGACCACCATGCACAAGTTTCGGCATCGATTGCCAAGTCTGTGCTTGAAGAAGTCAAGGGTCGTGTAGACTTGATCTAAAACAAACAAAATAGCGCAAGCAAGGAGGCAGGTTAGCGAATGACTCTTAACCTGCCCACCTGCCTGCCTGATAAAAGAACAATAACAATTTATTCAAACAATGAGTCAAAAGATTAGAATTAAACTGAAATCCTACGATCACAACTTGGTAGACAAGTCTGCTGAGAAGATTGTAAAGACAGTGAAAGCAACCGGCGCCATCGTAAGCGGCCCGATTCCCTTGCCTACTCACAAGCGCATCTTCACTGTGAACCGTTCAACCTTCGTAAACAAGAAGTCTCGCGAGCAATTCGAGCTCTCTTCTTACAAGCGTCTGATTGACATTTACAGCTCCACAGCAAAGACTGTAGACGCACTGATGAAGTTGGAACTGCCGAGTGGGGTAGAAGTGGAAATTAAAGTTTAAACGAACCATTAAAAATTAACTGAAATGCCAGGATTATTAGGAAAGAAAATCGGAATGACATCCGTCTTCAGTGCTGATGGTAAAAACGTACCATGCACTGTTATCGAAGCTGGTCCTTGTGTAGTTACTCAGATTAAGAGTGTAGAAAAAGATGGCTATGCAGCTGTTCAGGTAGGCTTCCAGGAAGCAAAAGAGAAGAATACCAGCAAACCGCTGATGGGTCACTTTAAGAAAGCTGGGGTAACTCCGAAGCGCCACTTGGCCGAGTTCAAAGGATTTGAAAACGAGTTAAACTTGGGTGACGTAATCACCGTAGAACTGTTCAACGATGCTCCCTACGTGGACGTAATCGGAACTTCTAAGGGAAAAGGATTCCAGGGTGTTGTAAAAAGACATCACTTCGGTGGTGTAGGCCAGACTACTCACGGACAGCATAACCGTGCCCGCAAACCGGGTTCTATCGGTGCTTGTTCATATCCCGCACGTGTATTCAAGGGATTGCGCATGGCAGGTCAGATGGGTGGTGATCGTGTGACTACTCACAACTTGCAAGTATTAAAAGTGATTCCTGAGCACAACCTTCTGCTCATCAAAGGTTCTGTTCCGGGTTACAAAGGTTCAATCGTAATAATTGAGAAATAATGGAAGTTAGCGTATATAACATTAACGGTCAGGAGACCGGAAGAAAGGTAGCGTTAAACGAATCTATCTTCGGAATTGAACCCAATGATCACGCTATTTACTTGGCTGTGAAACAATACATGGCAAACCAACGCCAGGGAACTCACAAATCAAAAGAAAGAAGCGAAATCAGCGGTTCTACTCGTAAATTGGGTCGTCAGAAAGGTGGCGGCGGTGCTCGTCGCGGTGACATCAACTCACCGGTATTGGTAGGTGGTGGCCGCGTGTTCGGTCCCAAACCTCGTGACTATTGGTTCAAGCTGAACAAGAAAGTAAAAGATTTGGCACGTCGCTCAGCTCTGTCATACAAGGCACGTGAGAATGCCATCGTCGTAGTTGAGGACTTCACCTTCGAAGCTCCTAAGACTAAGGACTTTGTAGAAATGACAAATAATCTTAAAGTTTCTGATAAGAAGTTGCTTCTCGTTTTGCCGGAAAGTAATAAAAATGTATATTTGTCAGCTCGTAACATCAAGCGTGCAAACGTTATAATTGCTTCAGATCTGAATACTTACAAAGTTTTGGAGGCAGATACTCTCGTGATTACTGAAAGCTCGCTGAAGAGCATTGATAACTTTGCAAAATAAGGAGGCTTAGATAATGGGAATTATTGTAAAACCGTTAGTGACAGAGAAGATGACCGCAATATCCGAAAAGAGCAATCGTTTCGGATTTATTGTGCGTCCTGAGGCTAACAAACTTGAGATTAAGAGTGCAGTAGAAGCGATGTATAACGTGACCGTGGAGAGTGTCAACACGATGAACTATTCCGGTAAGAACAAGACTCGTTATACGAAAGCCGGACTTGTGAAAGGTCGTAGAAATGCTTATAAGAAAGCAATTGTGACTTTGAAAGAGGGCGATACTATTGATTTTTATAGCAATATTTAAATAGAAGA
>ULWY01055634.1_pt1 | contig 10565 bp, 8 predicted proteins | sample 1960761 | NCBI WGS metagenome assembly ULWY01 (sample SAMEA4835824, study PRJEB28245) | human gut metagenome | biome: gut microbiome; material: fecal sample | place: Denmark | collected 2008
AAAAACACCGCAAAAAGTATTTCTATAATTTTTTCAATAATATGCAAAATAAGCAGTATAACGCTGTACTTTGCAGGCTTTTCTATCGGGTTTTTATGATATCTTTCGGCAAGACGGCCGAGCGTAAACGAATTTGCAACCGGAATAAAGCTAAGCCACGGGTATTCAACCCCCGCGGTTTTAGACATTTTGTAAATTCCTATTGCGCGCAGGATATAAAGCGCTAAGCATACAGCCGCCATAACGGCGGTATAAAGCACAACCGCAAATATTATACCGAAAAGCGTTTCGCGGTCGATAGCGGACAGATCGGATTTAAAGTAAAAGTTAAACATATTTTAATCCCCTTACATAAAAAACTGCAAAGATTCCAAAATGCAAAAAACCGTAAAAATTATAATACAGGGCGAGGTGAAAAACCACTTAAACCGCTGATTCAGCTTGCTTTCGTTACCGTCCTCACCGAATTTGAAAAGCTCCGCCTGATTTTTTGAATGTAAAAGCGATATGATTCCCGCAAGCAGGCAAACCAAAAGAAAAACGGAATAAACGGCATTTTGCGCCGCCGCCGAGATACTGCCCGCAAAATAACTGAAAAATACCGAAACAAAATTATTGAATGCGTGAACCGCCATTGCAATTAAAAGCGAATCGGTTTTTACAACAATAAAGCCCAAAACAAGACCTATTATAAAGGCAAAGGGCATTTGCTCGAAATTTCCGTGCATAAGCCCGAAAACAATTGCCGAGGTTAAAACCGCAAAGCCGTCCCCGTATTTTCTGAGCGAGCCTAAAATAAGCCCGCGGCAGGCAAATTCCTCAACAAGTGCAGGCACTATAACGGTAGACAGCATTGAAAGGCAAAACCCGAAAAAGCCTTTAGGGTCTTCCCCGTAATCAACGTTATAATTTATACCGAAGCTTTCAAAAATACTGCTTGCCTGACTTGTTGCTATATTTGCGAACGAACAAAACGAAATTCCAAGCAAAAACAGGGTAAGCCTGTTGCCCTTTTGCGGTTTCTTAAGCGGTACGGTCTCGCTTATGTTAAACCCAAACGATTTAAAAACAATTATAAACGGCACCGTAAATATAAAAGATGAAAGCACTATCTGGGCTACCTGCAAAGCCGCGGGGTCGGTAATAATTTCTCTTGCCTTTGCCACGGTAAAGCCAAGCCTTCCCATAACAAAAAAATACCCCGTAGCCCAAAACGTTGTTATTAAAAGCTCAACTATAAAAGCAATTCCTATAACAAGAGCGGTTTTTCTTATACCTTTTTTTTCGCTGTATGTTTTAGGCGTAAAGCCGTAGGGTACATAGGTAACATACGGCGGATAATTACTGCCGCCGCTGTACGGCGCGTTATCAAAGCTGTTGTTTTCCATATTTATCTGCCTTTCTTAAAATTATCCCTTGTACCCCTTAAATTTAAAGGCTTACTCCTCTGTATTCTCGGTTTCCTCGGTACTTTCCGGCTCAACCGCGCCTGCGTCCGCTTCGGGTGTTTCGGGCAGCTCGGTCGGTTCTTCGTCGCTGTGCTCTGTAACCGCTACCGAAAGTATCTTTTCACCCTCGCCCACCTTCATTACGCGCACGCCCTTGGCAGGACGGGCAAAGGTGGAAATATCGCCTGAGAATATCCTTATTATTATACCGTTCGAGGCTATCATTATAATATCCTCTTCGCCCGTTACCGCAAGCGACGCCGCAACATCGCCGTACTTTTCAACGCGGTAGTTGGTAAGACCCTTGCCGCCGCGCGATTGCAGGCGGTAATCACTTATCGGGCTTATTCTGCCGTAGCCTGTTTCGGTAATGGTTAAAAGCTTGGTGTCGTCACTTGTAATTTCCATTGAAACCACGAAGTCTTCGGGTTTCATTGTAATTGCCTTAACACCGCGCGCTCCTCTGCCCATAGCGCGAACCTGATTTTCGTTAAACTGAATTGCCATACCCTTTTTGGTGGCTATAAACAGGTTGTTTTCACCGTTTGTCATTTTAACAAAGGTCAGCTCATCGTCATCGTCTATTGAAATTGCAATAATGCCGCTCTTTCTTGTGTTCCTGAATTCCGAAAGCTTGGTGCGCTTTATAATACCCTTCTTTGTAACCATGGTTATAAAGTGCTCCTCGTCAAGCTCGGAGGCGGGCAGAATTATTGTAATTTTCTCGTTTTGCATAAGGGGCAGAATATTTATAATATTCATTCCCTTTGAGGTGCGGCTGCCCTCAGGTATTTCGTATGCCTTAATGCGGTACATTCTGCCGAGGTTTGAGAACAGCATAATGTAATCGTGTGAGGAGCATACGAACATATTTTCAACCGTATCGTCGTCACGCGTGGTCATACCCGTAATTCCTCTGCCGCCGCGGTGCTGAACGTTATAGGTATCGGCAGGCAGGCGCTTAATAAAGCCGTTTTCGGTCTTGGTAAGCACACACTTCTCTTCGGGAATAAGGTCTTCAATATCAACGTCGCCCACAACGTCGGTAATTTCGGTGCGGCGGTCGTCTGAGAATTTATCGCGAAGATTTAAAGCCTCGGTCTTTACAATATCAAGTATACGTTCGTGACTCGCCAAAATTGCCTCGCATTCTTTTATAAAGTCTAACTTTTCCTGCAATTCGTCAAGAATTTTCTGTTTTTCAAGACCGGACAGCTTACCTAACTGCATCTGAACGATTGCGGTGGTCTGAATATCGTCAAGCCCGAAACGGTCGGATAACGCCTGCTTGCTTTCGGGTATGGTCTTGCTTGAGCGGATTATCGCTATAACCTCGTCGATAAAATCAAGCGCTACCTTCAAGCCCTCTAAAATATGGGCGCGTTCCTCTGCCTTGCGCTTATCGTAAGCGGTGCGGCGGCGGATAATATCGCACTGGAAGTCTATGCAGTTTTGCAGCATATCCTTAAGCGTTAAAATCTGCGGCTTGCCGTTTACTATCGCAAGCAAAATAGCGCCTATTGTAGTCTGTAAAGCGGTGTTTTTGTAAAGCTTGTTAAGTATAACCTGCGGGTTGGCGTCCTTCTTTAAATCGACGATTATTCTTATACCGCCGTCACGCTTTGAGGAATAGTCTACAACGTCCTCTATCCCCTCAATTTTCTTATCCGCCGCCTGGTCGTATATTGCCTTAACAAGGTCTTTTTTGCGTACCTTGTAGGGTATTTCGGTTATAACTATGCGGTATTTGCCGTTTTTGGTTTCTTCAATTTCGGCTTTGCCGCGCAGGGTTATTTTGCCCCTTCCCGTAGCGTATGCCGCGCGTATACCGCTTCTGCCCATTATAATGCCGCCCGTCGGGAAATCGGGTCCTTTTATATACTGGCAAATTTCCTGTAAATCCGCCTCAGGGTTATCAATAAGGGCGCACATACCGTCAATTACTTCGCCTAAGTTATGCGGCGGAATTTCGGTTGCCATACCTACCGCTATACCGGAAGATCCGTTTACTAATAGCTGCGGAAATCTTACCGGCAGAACCTCCGGCTCGTTTAAACGGTTATCGTAGTTCGGCTGAAAATCTACCGTTTCCTTGTTTATATCGTCGAGCATATGAAGGGATAGCCTGTTCATTCTCGATTCGGTATAACGGTAAGCAGCCGCGGGGTAACCGTCTATGTTACCGAAGTTTCCGTGACCGTCTATTAAAGGATAGCGGAGGGAGAAATCCTGCGCCATACGCACCATTGCGTCATAAACGCTGGCGTCGCCGTGCGGATGGTAACGACCGAGCACCGAACCTACGGTATCGGCGCATTTACGGTACGCCTTATCGGGAGTCAAGCCGTTTTCAAACATTGTGTAAAGTATTCTTCTGTGAACGGGCTTTAAGCCGTCGCGCACGTCGGGTATGGCGCGCCCCACCAGTACCGACATTGAGTACTGGAGCATACTGCCCTTAATTTCGTCTACAATTTCAACCGGAACGATTTTGGTTTCTTCATCGCTCGGCCAGTAAACATTTTCTTGCTTTGCCATTTCTTCTCACCCCTTAAATATCAAGATCCGTCGCGAATACCGCGTTATCTTCAATGAATTTTCTTCTCGGCTCTACTTCCTCGCCCATAAGCATTGTAAAGGTTTGGTCGGCAATTTCCGCGTCCTCCATATTTACCCTTAACATTGTTCTGTGTTCGGGATCAAGCGTGGTTTCCCACAGCTGTTCGGGGTTCATCTCACCAAGACCCTTATAGCGCTGAACGTCGGGGTCTCCGCCTAATTCCGCTACATATCTGTCCTTTTCCTCGTCTGTAAACGCGTCAAAATACCTTTTGCCCTTTGCAACGCGGTAAAGCGGTGGCTGAGCTAAATATATATGCCCCGTTTCAATAAGCTGCGGCATATAGCGGAAGAAGAATGTTAAAAGCAGCGTTCTGATATGCGAGCCGTCAACATCGGCATCCGCCATAATAACGATTTTATCATAGCGTAATTTGTTTATATCAAAGTTTTCCGCAATTCCGGTGCCTAAAGCTATTATTACGGGCGTCAGCTTATCGTTGCCGTAAACCTTATCAACCCTTGCTTTTTCAACGTTGAGCATTTTACCCCAAAGCGGAAGTATAGCCTGATAGGTGCTGTTTCTGCCCTCTACCGCCGAGCCGCCTGCCGAATCTCCCTCTACTATGAATATTTCGGTCTTAGTCGGGTCGTTTGAAATACAGTCGGTCAGCTTTTCAGGCATTCTGGTTTTTCCGCCTATACCCGATTTATTTCTTTGCAGCTCTCTTGCCTTTTGCGCCGCCTCGCGCGCGTTGGAGGAGGCAATTGATTTATCAAGAATTATCTTAGCCTCTGCGGGGTGGTCTTCAAGATAATTCATCATCTTTTCGGCAACTATATTATTTACAAGCGTACCTATTGCGGTGTTGCCTAATTTCGCCTTGGTTTGCGATTCAAACTGCGCGTCGGTTAATTTTACGCTTACAACCGCCACAAGTCCCTCGTTAATATCCTCGCTCTTTAAATTGGCGTCGCTTTCCTTTAAAAACTTAAAGGTGCGCGCGTATTTGTTTATAACCCTTGCAAGGCTGGTTTTAAAGGCGCTTTCGTGCGTACCGCCGTCCACCGTGTGAATAGTGTTCGCAAAGGACATTATTTTGGTATCATACCCCGTGCTCCACAAAAGCGCTATTTCCGCCATAGAGTCGCCCGATGCGCCGCTTAAATAAATAACGTCCTGATTAAGTCTGTCCTTTTTGCTCTTTTCAAGCAAAAATTCAACGTATGATTTTATACCGCCCTCAAAGTGTAAATCCTCTTCGCGGTGGAGAATATCCGCGTCTGTCCGCTCGTCTTTCAAAACAATGCGTATGCCCGCATTTAAGAAAGCCTGCTCGCGAAGTCTTAAAAGCAGCGTATCAAAATCATACCTTGTGGTATCTGTAAATATGGTAGGATCCGGCTTAAAGGTAACCTTTGTACCTGTTTTTTCGGTATCGCCTATTATTTTAAGGTCGGTTTTTATGTTGCCGCATTCGTATCTCTGCAAATAAATATGCTTGCCGTCGCAAATTTCAACTTCGAGCCAGGAAGACAGAGCGTTTACTACCGAAGCGCCCACGCCGTGCAGACCGCCCGATACCTTATAGCCGCTGCCGCCGAATTTACCGCCCGCGTGCAGAATTGTGAAAACAACGCTTACGGTAGGTATTCCCTTTTGCGGATGAATACCAACGGGTATGCCGCGCCCGTTATCGGTAACTCTTATTACGCCGTCGTCTAATATTTCCACTAAAATCTTATCGCAATAGCCCGCAAGCGCCTCGTCTATCGAGTTATCCACAATTTCATAAACCAAGTGGTGCAGTCCGCGCTCGCCTGTAGAGCCTATATACATACCGGGGCGCTTTCGCACCGCTTCAAGCCCTTCAAGCACCTGTATGGAATTTTCGTCGTAATTTTCCGTTACAGGGGTAGTAATGTCGTTACTCATTTTTAAAAAACATTCCTTTCGTAATATGAGAAGTTCATTTTATAAAGAATCAATAAAACCCGACCGTTTTAAAAGGGTAGAGGTTGAAAGCTGAGAAATATATACCTTTGCATTGCCCTTACCGTTGCTTACAACCGCAAAGGATTTCGGCAATTCATAGGAAACGGTTATAACGTCGCCGTTTTTTTCCGCCTTTTCAAGAAATTTGCGCGTATGCTTTGAAACGGTGGTGCTGTCTAAATCAAAAATGCCAAGCACGTCGCGCGAGCGAACTACCGTCCCCTGCCCTAAGTGTATATACATTTATCAGTTCACCTGCCCGTTTTTAACATTTATAATTTTACCGTTTTTAAGGTTTGCCACGTTAGACGGGTCGCAGCAGGTTATAAACGACTGTATGCCCTTAATATGGTTTAAAACGTAATTTTGCCGCTCCGGATCAAGCTCGCTCATAACGTCGTCCAGCAAAAACACGGGGTATTCGCCCGATATCTTATTTATAACCTCCGCCTCGGCAAGCTTTAAGGAAAGCGCTATACTGCGCTTTTGACCCTGCGAAGCAAAGCCCTTAGCTCTTATGCCGTTTATTTTAAATTCAATATCGTCTCTATGAGGCCCTACCGAGGTAACGCCCGAAAGCATATCCTCTTTTCTTGAATTTAAAAGGCTTTCCCTTAAATTTTCGGCACTGCTTATATATTCGGTTGAAAGCTCTTCTTTCTTTGAAGAAATACCGTCGTAAACCTTAGGCAAAAATTCGTTTAACGCCTTTAAATAGCGTTTTCTGAACGACTCTATTTTAACGCCGTTTGCAGCTATTTCCTCTTCAAAAACATCTAACATAACCGAAAGGGAGCCGTCGTATCTGTAATCCTTAATAATGCGATTTCTTTGGGTTACGGCGCGCGTGTAGCTTCTTAATACCCCTATATAAGAGGGATAAAGCTGACCTATTCCTATATCGGCAAATCTGCGCCTTAGCTGCGGCCCGCCGCTTACTATATTCAAATCGTCCGGTGAAAAAACTATTGCGTTAAAATTACCTGCAAGAGCTGCTGCGGATTTTAATTTGTTATTGTTAAGAAAAGCTGTTTTTTTATCGCTTATTTTAATTTGAGCGTCGTTTTCTATTCCGTCGGCAATAAAATTTAATTTAAGCGCCGCCTCTTCTTTTCCGAATTTTATAAAATCCGCGTCCTTGGCGCCGCGAAAGCTTTTCATTCCGGTAAAAAGCCATATGCTCTCAAGCAGATTGGTCTTACCCTGCGCGTTTTCACCGCATATAACGTTCATATCGCAAAACATATCGGCTTTGATATGCTCTATGTTTCTGAAACCGCTGCATTCAATACTTAAAACCCTCATTCAATAACAAAACCGTTTGAGTTATATTCTACCTTATCGCCGCTGTGTAATTTTTTTCCTCTTTGGGTGCAAATTTCGCCGTTAACCTTAACCTCACCGTTTTGTATTACTATTTTGGCGTGGCCGCCGGTAGAAACAAGGCTTGCCAATTTCATTGCGCTGTCAAGTCTTATAAAATCCTCTTTAACGGAAATTTTTTTATATTCCATTATCTTAACCTCATAGGCATTATCATATAGGTATAATCGTCGCCCTCAAGCGGCTTTATAAGCACGCCTGCGTTTGCCCCGTTAAATAATATCTGTATTTTTTCGTCCTCAATAGCCTTAAGCGCGTCAAGCAGATAGCGGCTGTTAAGACCTATTTCAAAGCCCTCGCCCTCAAGCTCGGTATTAAATGTTTCGGTTGCTCTGCCCATAGAGGTAGCGCAGGTAAATACCACGTTAAGCTCGTTGAAATAACAGCGAACAGGTGTGGAAAACGCCTCGCTTATAAGCAGCGAAACACGCTCTACCGTATCTATGAGTTCCATTGTATTAACAACCACCCTTTGCTTATGCTCTGCGGGAATGGTTTTTTTGTAATTAACAAACTCGCCCTCTAAAAGACGCGAAATAAATTCGTACCCGTTAATGTTAAAGGAAATAAGGTTGTTTCCTACCTTCATTTCAATCTCTTCGGTACTTTCGTCTATAAGCTTTACAGCCTCGCCTATTGCTCTGCCCGATACTATAAACGAAAAATCGTCCGAAATGTCAACCTTTTCTTTTCTTATTGCAAGTCTGTACCCGTCGATAGCTACAAACTGCATGATACCGTTTTCAACGGTTACGTTTATACCCGTAAGTATCGGCTTTGCGCCCTCGCTTTGGGCGGCGGCAAAAAACGTGCCCTTAACCATTTCCGAAAGCAGGCCGCCGTTTATTCTTATAATTTTATCCGATCCTACAAACGGCATTTCGGGAAAATCCTCTGCCGCCATACCCATAATATCAAATGTAGCCTCGCCGCATTTAATGTTGCAGGCAAGCTTTTCATTGGCGGTTATTACCACCTGCGGGGCGTTCATTCTTCTTAAAATATCGCAAAGCAGACGGGCGTTTATTACAATATCGCCCTCCTCGTCGCATTTAGCGTATATTTCCTTTTTCATTCCCATTTCAAGGTTATAGGAAATAAGGGTTACCTTGCCCTGCTCTGCGGAAAGAAGAATGCCCTCAAGCACGGGCATAGAGGTCTTTGAGCCTACCGCTCTTTGAAGACGGGTTACTGCCTCAAGCAAAGCAGAACGCTCAAGCGAAATAATCATATTTTTTCCTCCTAAAAACAAAATAAAAAATAACAGTAATAATAAGGGGTGTTAAAACAGTGGAAAACCCACTTAAAGAGTATTGAATAAAGGATTTATTCGTGTTAATAAAAAATTGGATAAATGTGAATAATTTAAGCCTTAAAAAGTTATCAACAGGCGATTTTATAACTTGTCCGTTAATTAAGGTTAAAACGGTGGAAAACTAATACCCCGAATTTTCGCTTGTAAGGTTCTTTATAATATCGTCTACAAGCTCTTTTTCATATGGCTTGTCCTTTAAAAATTCCTCAATGCGGTTTACGTTGTAAAGCACTGTTGTGTGATCCTTGCCGAAGCTTTCGCCTATCGCCTTATAGGAAAGGTCGGTGGTCTCCCTTGCTATATACATTGCCACCTGACGGGCAAGAGCCAGCGCCTGAGTGCGGCGGTTTGATAAAATATCGTTTTCGGATACGTTGTAGGTTTTTGCAACCTCGGCTATTATCTTTTCTATTTTAACGGGTTCGGGCTGCGCGTCGTTTATAATATCGCGTATAAAGCCGCTTACTATCATTGTTGTAGGCTGCTTGCCCTGAATTGAAACATAAGCCTTAAGCTTTTTAACCACACCCTCAAGCTGGCGTGTATTGACCTTTATATGCTCCGCTATGTAATAAACTATCGATTTATCAAGGGTAAGATCAAGCTGTTCCGCCTTGTTTTCAACAATTCCCACCCTTGTTTCAAAATCGGGCGGAGTAATATCCGCAAAAAGACCGCTTTCAAAACGCGAACGTATGCGGTCGTCAAGGGTTTTTATTTCCTTCGGCGGGCGGTCAAGCGTTACAACTATCTGCTTATTGTTTTGAAGCAGGGTGTTAAAGGTATTGAAAAATTCCTCCTGTGTTTGCTCCTTGCCGGCGATAAAATGAATATCGTCTATTAAAAGCACGTCTACGTTTCTGAATTTGTTTCTGAAATCGTCTATCGTGCCGAGCCCCAGCTTACCGTCCTGCAGCGCCTTTATAAGCTGATTTGTAAAATCCTCGCAGCGGGTATATTCAATCTTTTTATAAGGAAAATTCTTTTTAAGCTCGTTTTTAATTGCCAACATAAGGTGGGTTTTTCCAACGCCCGACGGCCCGTAAATAACAAGCGGATTGTAGGTTATGTTGGGGTTGTTTGCAACCGCAAGCGCGGCGGCGTGGGCAAAGCGGTTTGTAGAGCCCACAACAAAGTTTGAAAAGGTAAAGAAATCCTCAAACGTAAGCCCGTAGCTTGCCTGCTCGGCTTTTAAAATTTTTTCTTCCTCGTCGTCGTAAACTATCCGCACCTTTACGTCTATACCCATAACCGCTTTAAGAGAGTTTTGCAAAAGCTCGGTATAATTCTGTTCAACCACCGTGCGCATATAATCGTTATTTATTGAAAGAACAAACTCGCCGCCGTTAAGGGAAAGCGGAACAAGATCCTTTAAAAAGCAATCGAACGCCACTTCGGATATTGTTTTTTTACATTCCTCGCAAACGGCGTACCAAATGTCGTTAATAGAGCTTATCGGCATTATGTAAACCATCCTTTTTGCTATATAATATAATATATATACTTAATCTTATATAGTATATCATATAATAAAACAATTTTCAACTTTTTATATTTAAAAAGAAGAGAATAAATGTATATATTAAGGTTAAAATTATATAAAAAAGAGGGAAAAGGGCAAATGTCTTTAAGAACCGATTTAGCGCTTGAAGCAAAAACCGAAATTTCGGGCGGGGAAAACGGAATAATTAAGGAAATAAAAGAAAACGAAAATATAAAAACCACGGTTATAAAAGTGGTGTCGGACGAGGGCGAAAGGCTTATAAACAAGCCGCAGGGCACTTATATTACGGTGGAGTTCGGCGATATTATAAGCACGGCGGATTTTACACCCTTGAAAAGCGAAATAAAAAGGGTATTATCA
>ULWY01039881.1_pt1 | contig 10552 bp, 5 predicted proteins | sample 1960761 | NCBI WGS metagenome assembly ULWY01 (sample SAMEA4835824, study PRJEB28245) | human gut metagenome | biome: gut microbiome; material: fecal sample | place: Denmark | collected 2008
CTCAGATTGAGGTAAGCTTCGATATCGATGCCAACGGTATCTTGAAGGTAAGTGCCAAGGATAAGGCTACAGGCAAGGAGCAGGCCATCCGTATCGAGGCTTCTTCTGGCTTGAGCAAGGAGGAAATCGACCGTATGAAGCAGGAAGCTGAAGCTAACGCTGAAGCCGACAAGAAAGAGCGCGAGCGTATCGACAAGATGAACCAGGCAGACTCAATGATTTTCCAGACAGAGAATCAGCTCAAAGAACTTGGCGACAAGATCCCTGCAGACAAGAAGCCAGCCATCGAGTCAGCTCTCCAGAAACTGAAGGATGCTCACAAGGCAGGCGACATCGCAGCCATCGACTCTGCAACTGCTGAACTCAACAACGCATGGCAGGCAGCCAGCGCTCAGATGTACCAGCAGGGCGGTGCTCAGCCAGGAGCAGGCGCAGGCTTCCAGGGCGGTCAGCAGAACACATCAAGCGACGCCAACACAGGCAACAGCAACGATGAGGTTCAGGACGCAGACTTTGAGGAAGTCAAATAATAATTGATCAACAAATAATAAAAGGTGTGAAACCCAAGCGGTTTCACACCTTTTTTTGTTTTACTGAATGTCCCTATATAATTGCAAGTCATAACTGTTGCAAGTATCATAAGCGTTGCCCTCACATACATTGGTTTGGATTTAGCTTTCGAACTTATTGTGGCTATGCCAAGCAATAAGGCTATTACCAAGAAAGCCATTAGCAAGATAAAGACTAAATGAATATTGCCATGTGGTTCTATTGTTATTTATGGTTTGATAATAATGCGCCAATAGCCAGTCTTATCGGAACCTTCATGAGTCAAAATTCCCATAGTCCTAAGATTCTTGATGTTTTTCTCTATGGCACGTTTAGTTACACCAATCTTGTTAGCCATATTATCGGCTGTGATTGATGGATCAGAAATAACGAGGTCAATTATCTTTTGTGCAGTTTTACTGACAGTCTTCTGTGTTTCCAATGTGTCTCCGAACTTATCAGCATTTACACCGAACTTTTCGGCCGAACTTTTTTCGTTTACACCGAACTTTTTGGCATTTACACCGAACTTTTCGACCGAACCATCTTCGTTTATAGGGTACTTTTCGCGGGTACTATTTACCCTGTTGGCAACTTCCTCAACAGGTATCCTTTCGTTCTCTCCCCAATTCAAATTATAGAATGTGGTATAGAAAGAAATTGCTTCCGTTTGATATTGTGGTTCTTTGCCCGGCATGAAATTAGGCAGTTTCTCCGTAAGTTCCCGCATTTTCCTTAAGCCAGAACCACGTTTCTCCATATAATCCAATTGAGTAAACATATCCGCAATAACTGGATTACGGCGCATGGACGGCACTTTGTATATGTCCCGATCTTGAATTTGTGTGCCATCAAGCATGGCTCCAGGTGATACCAATTCCACTCTGTCATCATAGATGTCAATATGTACTTCACCACCCATTACTGTGTAATCTCTATGGATAAGATGGTTTACCAGCCCTTCAAAGATTGCACGATCGGAATAGTCGGGGAGGTTAAGTCGATAGTTCGGCATCTTCACCCATCCGCTCATGGTATAATTCTTGATGAAGTCCATACCATATTTCAAAAGCAATACGAGATTTGCCCGATGTTCTACGGAACTGATTGCATCGTCTTTATAAAGTCCTGTCCAACGGGTGCAGAAAATACGTGATTGGAATACAGTGCAATTATCCACAAACAGCAATCCGGCATTGGTCAGCTTACCATCAGATGTGACAAGTCCGAATGATTCCAAATACTTATCATTCCATTCCTGATGGGTTTGCTCGCGGAAAGTGTTGGCAAGGATAACGAAAGAATGTTTGTTGGCGTCTACTTGTGTAGGTAGCGAATCCCATGTCATGTGCGTACCCTTTAATACCAATGAAAGTAGTTGTTGCGAATTGCACTCTACACTTTCATTACCAACTCGTGTATAAGCAATACGTGTTCCGTCTTGATAATAATAATATGGTGTCAGCGTTCCAGCCTTTACTCTCACTTCAAGCAGGGTACGTCCTTCGTGTTCAATCGGGATAAGCTGTACATCCGGAACTGGATCAAGCCTTACCTTTATCATTTCACTGATAAAGTCGACGTCTGCTTGCGGATTCTCCAAACCTACAATCACTCCGTCATCGTTTACTCCATAGAATAAACTGCCACCTTCCGTATTGGCAAAAGCCGATACGGATTTAAGCCACGACTTTACTTTCTTACGCTCCAGCATTTCCTTGAAGTCGTAAGACGAGCATTCTGCTATCAATGTATTGTTATGAATCTGCATCGTTTTTTTTCGTTGTTCGGGTATTCCCCAAGTACTATAACAAAGGTAAGGATAAAACCGGATATTCTGTTAAAATCGTCCCATCGATTTGATTATTATGTGTTTACATCACGATTCTTATCAAATATAACCATTTGATTCACATAAGAAAAAGTGTTAGACTTCAGCTGTCTCACATATTATAACAACTTTCATTTGCCATAGTCTTCATTATATTTTTTCAGCCAATCGCGTTCGTTAGGGGTCAGTTTTTCCAAGTCGACTTTATAATCTGGGTCTGGTATGTACCACCAACGTGAGGTAAAGAAATCATTCAGATACTTGTTCTTGAAGATATAGCCACGATAGGCATAGGGCATATTGCGGACTATACGGTGGATGTCATCATAATGAATAGAGCCGCTTACGATGCTGTAGCGCCAAGAATAGTATTCTGCAGGGTCACAGATAACACCGGTTTCAGTACAGTCAGCTGAAAAAATATGCAGTTCAGAGCTTGGCCTGAAATTCGTAGCTTTCCACTCTATTGATGCGTTGCGCATGAATACTTCATATACAGACATTTTCCGGTCTATCTCGTTAATAATTGTCCTTATGCGCCACTTTCCTGTACCGTCTATAACCGGACTAACTGACTTTTCGAACAAACTGTCTTTCATCATGAAATGCAGAGGCACGTCTTCTGTTTCAATACGAAGTGTGAAATCGTCTATCTGATGATTGGCCCATCGCAGTGCAGGAGACAGTTTGTAATCAAAGAGATAATGCGTGCATACATTCACATTCATGTCATAACGGTAGTGATGGCGCACGACATTAATGCCTGACTTGAAGTCAGCGTTGAAATGATATACATACGAAATAGGCACAGCCTCATTGCGGTCAGCCATAAACAGATAAGAACCTATATAATCATCATTTATGGAATATACCGACAAATCTACCGGTTGCACTTCGCCATTGACAACGTAAAGGGTATCAGTCTCAACCACCGTAGTTGATACTGGAATACTCCTGCCGTTCATAATCACTTTAAAATCTGAAATATTAGGATGGGCACTGTTACGACTTATCGAATCAATGTACATAGGAGGGTCTGCCTCAAATCCCATAAGTACAGTTTTCGGCTTACCGGGATTATAAAATTCGTAATACACATCAACCTCGGCTACGTTGTCATCACTCCATCGCAATGTCAGAATCTCTCGTTGCACACGTATATCAGTCTCGACAAGTGGAAGCAACTGATTACCCGAAGTGTAATACTCTCCATCGTTGGCGTGAGTCAACGTCACGGTAAAGAAAACAAGACATAAAGTCAAAACCGATCGCAACATACAGAATTTTAAAGATGGCAAGTTCATAGTACAGATTTTATTTATAAATGATTATACATTCACAAATGTAACAAAAAACCTGGCAAGCAAACTAAGATACAACATAATAAAACTTTGCGTTTTAAGAACGCACCGGACATATGAATTTAAGGATATAAAAGATTTATGCATGAAATGTTGTATGTATTGCCAAATTAGAGTAATTTAGAAGTTAACAAAAGGTTATTTTACTATCATCACATGCACAGCCAACATGCTACACACGCAAAAAAGTCAACACAAACAAAGAAACACATCTTCCTAGTGTATTGATGAAAAACTACAGAAAAAAGTGTAGAACCAGTCTTGATTCTACTCCGCAACAATGGACAAAGAATCCATCTTCTGAAATTAACTAAATTATGATCAAACACGACAAAAATGATTTGGTTTCGGGAAGCATAACCGGCAAAATGCTCCGTTTTGCCTTGCCGCTAATGCTGGGTAATCTGCTGCAGCAATGCTACAACATTGCCGACACGCTGATTGTAGGGCGTGTGCTGGGAGCAAATGCTCTGGCGGCAGTAGGTTCATCTTATGCACTGATCGTTTTCATTACATCTATATTCATCGGGCTAAGCATGGGGTGCAGTGCCATATTTTCCATGCAATACGGTGCACGCGATCTGAAAGCCTTGCGTTTGAGCATTTTCTCGTCCATGCTCATCGTCGGCGGTGTTACGCTATTGCTCAACATCTGTTCTTTAGCTTTCCTCACTCCGATAATACATATTTTACAGACTCCGCCGGAGATTGAACAGATGGTCTACGACTATCTGTTTGTAGTCTTCCTCGGTATGATACCTGTCAGCGTATACAACTTCCATGCATTTCTCTTGCGCTCTGTCGGCAACTCGTTTGTTCCACTTATGTTTCTGATAGTGTCAGTAGTGCTCAACATCGGGCTCGACCTCGCACTGATGCTTTGGATGCACATGGGAGTAGAAGGTGCAGCTTTGGCCACTGTGATTTCTCAAACTGTCGGAGCAATTGGACTGTACGTCTATACACGAAGAAATTTTCCAGAACTCAGCCTCACGCGCACCGATTGTATCATAAATTCACATTCCATAAACAGAATAGCATCATACTCCTTTCTGACATGCATACAGCAGTCCATAATGAACTTCGGAATTCTGATGGTACAGGGATTGGTAAACAGTTTCGGAACAGCCGTTATGGCGGCATTTGCGGCAGCGGTGAAAATCGACTCCTTTGCATATATGCCGCTTCAAGATTTCGGCAACGCCTTCTCAACCTTCGTCGCACAGAATTTCGGTGCGGGACGCCATGACCGCATACGTCGGGGCATACGCAGTTCGCTGGTGACCACTACCCTATTTTCAATCCTCGTATCAGCGCTGGTGTTTGCGTTTGCCCCACAGCTGATGTCACTCTTCGTGTCTCCGCAAGAAACAGAAATCATTGCAATCGGAACAGAATATCTGCGCATCGAAGGCAGTTTTTATATCGGTATTGCATACCTGTTTATGCTGTACGGTTTCTACCGTGCCGTTACCATGCCGTCAATGTCAGTAGTCCTGACAGTAATATCACTAGGCACACGCGTACTGCTGGCCTACATATTGGCTTCAATTCCTGAAATAGGCTACACCGGAATATGGTGGTCCGTACCAATCGGATGGGCTCTGGCTGATATAGCAGGCATTTGGTACTACAGCAGCAGGCGCAACAAAATTCTGTAAAAACATTCAGCCAATTTACTACTTACAAAACACATGATGGAAACAAAGGCATCCGCCTTATCCTTCATGTGTTTTTTTGCATTTTCATGTGGCCGACTAATGCCTTTTACACACCAAAAGTGTAAAGAAACTTTACAGTGGTGTAAAGAAACTTTACACTTTTGGGAAATAGCCAAATTCACAATCAGCTGATAATCTTACTTTTACATTCTTGGCATGAAAATAGCTGTAATAAAAGTGTAAAAAACAGGAAAAATGAAGAAAAAATTCATCTCTATATTCGCATTGGCCATGATTTTCAGCGTTGGCACAACGGCGCAGGTCGACAGCACAGCGCATGTTCGGCAGAAAGTCATGACACTGAAAGAATGCATGGAATACGCTGTCGACAATTCCACAAAAAATAAGGTACAGCAGTTGGACAACGCTGACGCACGCATCAACAAGCGTGAAGCCATACTCAAAGCCTTCACGCCAAGTATATCTGCAAATACAAACGCATATTATAATTTCGGACGTACGGTAGACCCGGAAACAAACACATATACCAATATCACATCATTCAGCAACGGATACTCCATCAGTGCAGGCATTACCCTCTTCGACGGTTTTTCGGCCATCAACAACATCAAAATTTCGCAGACGGCCATAAAAATCGGAATATCTCAGGAAGATAAAATCCGCGACGAACTTTGCCTATCAGTCATGGAAGCCTACTGCAACGTGATGTACCACTCAGAAATGGTCGAAGTACTGAAGAAAAAAGTCGAGACAGGAAAAAAGAACCTCGAACTTATAAAAAAACAATACGACTTAGGACAGAAAAGCTATCCGGACGTAGTGCAGACCGAAGCCGACCAAGCAGACACAGAATATCAGCTCATAAATTCTACAAACAACCTCAACAATGCCATGCTGACTCTGAAATCGCTGATGCTTTGGCCGACAGAGAAAGAGCTCAACCTTGATCGCTCAATAATCAATGACAGCATACCACCGTACGACGACACAGAAGATGCAGTCAGCGAGATCATTGATTTTGCCGTGAACACACAACCTGACGCACTCATTGCCAAAGGAGAACTGCGCAGCGCGAAAATTTCGCTCAATACGGCCAAGTGGCAGTTTCTGCCGACGTTGTCGCTCAGCGGAGGATGGTCTACAAGCTACTACAGTTATCCGGGTAACGACAGCTACATTTCACCTTCATTCGGTTCACAATGGCGCAACAACGCCGGCGAATACGTACAGCTGAACCTTTCCATACCTATTTACGACCGGCTCTCGCGCCACTCCGATCTATCGCGAAAGAAAAATGCGTACAGACGTGCGCAGGCGCAATACGAACAGACCAAGCTCGACATCGAGGCTGAAGTGACACGAGCCGTACAGGACAAGCAAGGTGCCATGAAAGCCATGATTCAAGCCGAAAAGCGAGCCGATTCACAGAGCGAGACATACAAACTGCATGAGAAAAAGATGCTTCTCGGCCTCGTCTCGCCGGTTGAGTTTCAAACCATCTCAAACACCTACCTCAACGCACTGGCCGAACGTCTTAACGCACGCCTACAGTACTTTCTGAAGAAGAGCGTTGTTGAATATTACAAAGGAATCAGTTATCTCAATCAATAAAACACATCATAAAAGAATAAAGCAAAATGGACAAGATAATAGAACCTAAAAAAGGATGGGCACGAGTATTCAGCAAAAAGGCACTACCCTACTGGGGAATAGCAATTCTGATAATACTGATAGCCTCCATGCTTCTGCGCAACAATGTCAGCACCATGCGCGTCAACACCGAAACCATCACCATAAGCGAGGTTAAGTCAGGGCTATTCAACGACTACGTCCGCGTCACCGGACAGGTCCTGCCGATAACAACCATGCAGATAAGTCCGCTCGAAACAGGTGTCGTAAAGGAAATCTACATCGAAGAAGGCGCCAAGGTGAAAGCCGGCGACCCGATACTCCTGCTTTCAAACGAAAACCTCAACTTGCAGATTCTCAACGCCGAGGCAGACCTGGCCGAGAAGGACAACATGCTGCGCAACACTCTCATATCCATGGAACAGCAGAAGTTGACCAACCAGCAGGATATACTTCAGCTGGAGATTGATGTCCGACGATACCTGCGCACCTACAAATCGCAGAAACAGCTCTACGCCGACAACCTTATATCAAAGGAAGACTATCTGAGAGCAGAAGAAGACTATTCACTGGCCAAAGACCGCTTGAATCTTGTGAAGCACCGCGCCGTGCAAGACAGTCTGTACAGATCCATCGAAGTCAAGCAGATGCAGGAAAGCCTCGACAACATGCGCCTCCACATGATGATGATTCGCAAGAGAAAAGACAACCTGCTGGTAAAGGCACCTATAAACGGAGAACTTGGACTGCTGGATGTCGTGTTGGGGCAATCAGTTGCTGAAGGAAGCAAGATTGGACAAATCAACAATCTCAGCAGCTATAAGATTGAAGCACAGTTCGACGAGCACTACATCGACCGCATCACGACAGGATTGGAGGCCGATTTCGAACGCCAGAATGAGAATTTCCGTGCGGTCATCCGAAAAGTCTATCCAGAAGTAAGAGACGGAAAATTCAAAGCCGACTTCAAATTCAGCGGCGAACAGCCCGACAACATACGTTCCGGACAGACATACTACATGAACCTGCAGCTTGGACAACCGGAAAAGGCGATACTCATACCGCGCGGTTCATTCTATCAGAATACAGGAGGTCAGTGGATATACGTCATATCTAAAAACGGCAAAGAAGCCTACAAACGCGAAATACGCATAGGACGCCAGAATCCGCAATACTACGAAGTAGTTGACGGACTCAAGCCTGGCGACAAAGTCATCACATCAAGCTATGACAATTTCGGCAACAACGAAAGGCTGGTGCTTGATTGATGAAGAGATATTGAAAGATTATGCAACTAAAACAACGAACGATATGAGAAGTTTGATGAGACTGCTAAGGGGAGCCGGCCTGCTCAACATTTTGGGCATGAGCGTGGCCTTCGCAACAATATATGTCATTCTTGTGCAGGTCAACTATGAATGGAATTTCAATCGAGGCATCAAGGATTCCGACAGGATTTTTGCACTAACCCAACCCTCTTGGTTTGAAGAAGGCAAATTCACACAATTCATGCTAAGACCTTTTGCAGAATCAATCATATCACAGTCACCTACAGTAGAATCATACGGCATGCTGAAAGAACTGTCCACAATCACTGCATACGCAGACACTGACGGAAATCAGAATAAGTTTGAAATGAATTACTGTGGCATGACGATGAATGCTCTCAATTTGTTCAATTTCAAGGCCATAAGCGGTTCGTTCGAAGGCATGGACGATGAAAACAATATAGCAATAAGCAGAAGTGCGGCAGAAAAATTCAATCTGAAAATCGGAGACTTCATCAAGTTCGACAAAAAGTCCAACAAAAGAAATTCTATTGTTGCAATATTCGAAGACTTGCCCCAAAACAGCATTTTAGGGAACATCGATATGATAGAATGCTATCTTACAGAAAATATAGACATAGACAATTGGCATCAATTCAACTATCCCTACTATGTGAAACTGCACTCTGCAGATGACAAAAAAGCTTTTGAAGAGAACGCAAAAAAACTGTCAAAAAAAATTTATGCAAAAAATAACATAGACAACAAAAGCTACATATTGAATACAGTCGTACATCTAGAACCTTTGAACGACATGTACTTCACCCAGAATCTTGCAGACCAGCAATATAAAGGCAACAAGACAACAACGCTGACGCTGTTTGCTATATCAATACTGACACTGATTATCACACTGATAAACTACGTAAATTTCTTCATGGCGCAGGTCCCTGTAAAACTCCGTTCTGTAAATACACGCAAGATACTCGGATCGTCAAGGTTTGCCCTCGTCATGTCATTCGTTTGGGAATCAGCCGTTCTGGTCACACTCTCTCTTGCAGTCGCAGCCATAATAGTCACATTGTTTAAAAACTCCACTTATGCAGACCTAGTCATCTGCCCAATAGACTTCTACAGGCACATTCCTGTATGTCTTACTACAATTGCAGTTGCACTTGTCATGACTGCAGCATCAAGTCTGTATCCGGCGCTGTACACAACTTCGTTTCCGCCGGCAATGGCCATCAAAGGCTCAATGAGCCTCCCGACACACGGAAAAATTTTCAGATATGTACTGATAGGAGTGCAGTTCACAATATCTATGGTTTTCATAATCTGCACAATCTTCATCAAGAATCAATACGACTACATGATGAACTACGACATGGGATTCAACAAATCAATGCTGTTCACCGCCGAGATACCTGTTTCAAAATCCAACCATGAGGCATTTACAGAAGAACTGCGCAAAAGGCCGGAAATCAAAGACATCACATGGGGACAAGGCCCACTGATAAAAGACAGCAGGATGAAATGGGGAACAGAAGATAAAGGAGAAAAAATAAGTTTCATATGCTATCCTGTCGCATACAACTTTCTCAAGTTTATGAACATCAAGATTACCGATGGCCGCAACTTCACCGAAGCAGACGAGAAATGCGAAAAAGGAATTTTCATATTCAATGAAACGGCAAAGAAGAAATTCAACTTCACGCTTGAAGACAAAGTTTTAGGTCACATTGACAATACAGACATTGCAGGTTTCTGCAAGGACTTCAAGTACCGCTCACTGCAATTTGGGACAGAGCCATTTGCATTCTATGTATATGGGAAATTACCACAAGCCTTTTGCTACTATTTGTACATAAGAAGCAATCCGAACACGACATACAGCGATTTGCTTAAGGCTGTAAAGGATGTAACAGCAAAAATAGTGCCTGGATACAACCTCGAAGAAGTTAAACTGAATTTCTTCGACGAGGAACTTGGCAGTCAATATGAGAAAGAGCAGAAACTCATAAAGCTCGTATCCATCTTCACGGCCATTGCCATTGCCATATCCATCATGGGTATTATAGGAATTCTGATTTTCGAGACTTCGTTCCGAAAGAAGGAAATTGCCATAAGGAAAGTGCACGGAGCGACCATATCAGAAATTCTGCTGATGTTCAACAAAAAATACTTAATCATACAGCTGATATGCTTCGCCATTGCAACACCTGCAAGCTACCA
>ULWY01038060.1_pt1 | contig 10510 bp, 10 predicted proteins | sample 1960761 | NCBI WGS metagenome assembly ULWY01 (sample SAMEA4835824, study PRJEB28245) | human gut metagenome | biome: gut microbiome; material: fecal sample | place: Denmark | collected 2008
TCTTTATTGTGACACCTTCACAGCGTCCCTCGGAATTCATCAAAGAGCTGTTGAGCGATACGGCGCGTTATCCGAATGTCACCTTGAAAGGTGAATTGGCGTCTGCGGTGAATGACCCGTTGCCTGTAGGAAACCGTTGCCCGATTTGTGGATATCCGATGCAGCTGCGTTGGAACAAGAACTATGGATTGAAGCTGTGGATTTGTACCAACGAACAGGAACTGTGTGGCTTTATGACGAATGACATGAGAGGGGGAGAACTGGGCATTCAGAAATGTGATTGGTGTGAAGATGGGTATTTGGTTGTGAAACCAGCCAAACAGCATTTTATTCTGGGCTGTACGAACTATAAGGATGATAAGTCCGGATGCGGCCGGATGTTGGGATTGTCGCATTACAGGGCTTGGCTGCGGCATGATTTCGGCACTGAAGACCGTTCTGTCAATTGTCCTTCTTATTTCAAAAAGAAGCCCGTGGAGGATATGGACGAGGTGACTCCTCCGGAGATGATTCCGGTTAAGGCAAAGAAGACTGTTTCTTCCGGTTCTTTTGCCGGAGTGAATATGGTGGAATATACGCCAGGCAAGATCGATACTGTTGAATTCCGGGTCTTAACCAATGCGGAAGGTCAAATCATCACAGACATGGAACTCCTTAGACTTCTGTATGAGCTACGTATGCAGCTTGCACAAAAAGAAGGGACTGCAGCATCGAAGATTTTGCAGGATGCTGTGCTTGTACGTCTGGCGACGGACAAGCCGACTGACAGAGAGGAGTTCCTTCGCATTTATGGCATAGGTGATCGGAAGTATGAAGCGTACGGCGATGCTTTTTTAAGTGAAATCAAGTCCTATGTACATTAGTGCTTTCTATTCCTTTTTGACTTGGTGCCGTGGTATATCTTCTGTAAGTTCAAACTCTTTAGGCCCAAGATAGGTAATTCCCTGAATATTTCCTGTCTCGAACCAAGCTCTTTGTTTCATTTCATTTTTTATAGATACTGCTCCACTCCCTGTGCACAGCGTATCGCATGCCGGGCGTTCAGCTCTTCCATGTGGCGGAAATTCTTCTCCCGGTTGTACATGTACTTGTCCTCGTGCCAGAGGTGGTAGACGATGCCCGAGAACTTGAGGTACCGTTTCTGGCATCCGCTGTTCTGAAGACGGTTGCCCAAGTCAATATCCTCTCCGCCCCAGCCCTCGTAGAACTCGTCGTAGCCGTTGATGCGGATGAAATCTTCGCGGAAGAACGACATGTTGCAGCCCAGTGCTGCCGACCTGTTCCTGCGGTATCGCGGAGCCAGGAAATGAGCCAGGAGAGGGCAGTGGATGGCATTCTCTGCCTTGCTCTCGATGCCGCGCGTCCAATAGTGGATGGACGGTACTACCCCGGAACGGCAGATGCGTTCCGTCAGCTCCTTGCCCAGGTTCACCCTTCCGTCTTTCACGTAGACCCCGTGAGCCGCTTCGCGGAGGTGGTCGGCGATAAACTCCGGATGCAGGAAAACATCTCCGTCCAGTTCGATGATGTAGTTGCCCGTGCTGCGTGCCACACACTTGTTGCGCATCATCGCCAGCCGGAAGCCCTTGTCTTCATGCCAGACATGAATCAGCGGGAAGGGAGCTTTCTGTTGCAGTGCCTGAATCAGCTGTGCGGTCTCCTCCGTCGAGCCATCATCGCCCACGAGGACCTCGTCGGGTAATACGGTTTGGCGGAACAGGCTCTGCAGGCATACTAGCAGCGCATCACAGCGATTGTAGGTGGAAACGATTACGGAAATCTGTCCCAAGTCTTTTTTCTCCATTGTCAGTTAAGGTTCGGTTATTAAATCGGTTCAAGTGTATGAAGTCGGCAGGCGCGGGACGGATACGGGTCTCCTTCATTCTTTCATAATTCTTGACAAACTGAAGCTCTGAAAGTGGAATGTCCGAGCTATCCGGGCGATATACAGGACTAAATAACAAATTTTATCGGGCATATACAAGTGTGAAAACAAGAAAATCTCCTGTCGGGTGCGCTTTTCTCTGACATCCCCTCAAGCGGGCGTTTCTGCATCCGGTGGAGAAGCCTGACGGAAAACTCCGGTGCGAACATCCGGTTTCTCTACTGTTGTTCTGAAAGTGACAAAATGTCAAACGAAGCCCTCTATACGGCTCTTCCTTGCACCCAAATACGGTTTTGATGGATTTCCTGGCATTCTCAGACGATTCGCAAAATGCAACTTGTCGCCGGATGGCTTGTCTTTATTCCGTTGTGTCAGATAAAATCTCCGCATTATATCCTTTGTCTGTTCATAACCGGATTTGATTACTCCTTTTATTACCTTCCGATTTGTTGACGCTGCTCACCTTCTGGAGAGCGAAACTCCAAAGTTTTGACTTCCATTTTCCAAAGATTTGATTTCCGGGCACGAAACAAACGTGTTTGGCAGGTGAAACTATATTGTTTGAGGCGTCAAACTATATTGTTTGGCTCGCGAAACAATATTGTTCCGGGCACGTTTTGTCTGTTTTTCGGAAATGAAATGTATAGTTTTCCAAAATGAAGGGCTTTTTAGTACTGTTTTGTTAGCGTTTGTTTGCACTCGCTCGCTAGATTATGCGGAAATTCAAAAGTATGAGTTAGCGGGAAGGAGTGTTTTTGCTGAATTTGTCAAGTGGAAAGGGGATAAGTGCTGTCTTTTTGATAAAGGTAGTGCGTGCGGGGAGCTGGTTTCCTCGGGCGGTCTTCCGGTGTCTGCCTGGCGTCCGTTGGAAATCCATGAAAGAAAAAACAGGTCCGCATTGAAGAATTTATAACTTTGTGGGACCATAGAGAGCTGAATCAACCAAGAATCAAACCAACGAAATGTGCGTATGAAAAGAAACATTCGACGGATGTGGGTGGCCGTGTTGGCACTGTTGTGCTGCACCGCGTATGCCCAATAAGAGGTAGAGGTGACTGGAGCGGATGGCGCTGCGGTCAGGACCGAGGGAAAGACCATCAAGAGGAAAGTGGCCATCGGGCGTTTTTCCAATGAGACGCAGTACGGGAAAGGCATCTTCTATGACAAGGAGAACGACCCCATGGGCAAGCAGGCACTCGACATCCTGTCTGCCAAGCTTGCCGCGTCGGGTAAATTCATCCTGCGTTCCACCACGAGTGGCGAGGTGCTCTACCGACGGGAAGGCAACCTGACGGTTGACACGGAACTGTCAGCCGATGAGGACGACAGTCCGCTCGAAGTCCTGTTGGGCATGGCGGCAACGATGCTCACCACGTCGCTGACCGACCAGGTCGTGGCAGGCAGACGTTGCACGGACGCCGTCCTGAGCGACATGCCGCTGGGCAAGTATTCCCCGGCATACGGCACCGACCGCGAGGTGAAGGCGGGAAAAAGCTATTTTGAGGCGACGGTGAAGTAGTGTCCGTCGACAGAAAGACTGACGCGGGTAACACAGCCTTCGGTGGAGGGCCGTGTTACCCGCGTCTGTTCACAGGGGCAGGAAGCTGTCGTGCGTCGGTGTCTTATTGCAGCTCCAGTGTCACGATGCTCTTGGCTGGCATGGTAAGCGTCAGGACACCCTTGCGGAGCCGGGCATCCTTGAAGGGCTGGGGAACGACCGTTTCGGGCTTGTCGAACGAGTTGTAGTCGTTGATGTGTGCGGCGGTGAGTATTTCGCCGGTCACGCCTTTCGCCTGTGCACCGTTGAGGCGGATGGTCAGTTCGCGGGCATTCTCGGTGTCGATGTTGGAGATGGAGAGATGGATTTTCCCGTTCCTGTCTTTCGAGGCGGTGGCACTGACGAGCGGCAGCGTGCGGTTGTCGCGCACCTGCATGGTGTCGCACTGGATGTCAACGGGGAGGTAGGTGGCGTCCTGGTGTACCTTGTACATCCGGAAGACATGATAGGTCGGGGTGAGCACCATGCGCGGTCCGTCGGTGAGAATCATCGACTGGAGGACGTTGACCACCTGGGCAATGTTGCACATCTTCAGTCGTCGGGTATACTTGTGGAAGATGTCCAGCGAGAGCGAAGCCACGAAGGCGTCGCGCAGGGTGTTCTGCTGGAACAGGTGTCCCGGGATGGTGTTCGGTTCCACGTCCCACCAGGTGCCCCACTCGTCGAGCAGGAGGGCGACGTTGTTCTTCGGGTCCAGCTCGTCCATGATGGCGATGTGCTTCTTCAGCACGTCCTCAATCTCGCGGCATTTGCCCATCGTCCAGTAGTAGTCGTCGGGGGTGAACTGCGTGGCGGAGCCTTTGCTGCCCACCCATCCGGTGACGGTGTAGTAGTGCAGGGAGATGCCGTTCATCATCGAGCCGGCACGCTCCATGAGGACACGTGTCCACTTGTAGTCATAGTCGCTGGCTCCGCTGGCGACCTTGAAGAGCTGGTTCCCGTCATAGTTGCGGCAGTACGTCGCATAGCGGCGGTAGAGGTCGGAGTAATATTCGGGATACATCGAGCCGCCGCATCCCCAGCTTTCGTTTCCCACGCCGAGGTACTTCACCTTCCACGCCTTGTCACGTCCGTTCTTGCGGCGCAGGTTCGCCATCGGCGAGTCTCCTTCGCTGGTCATGTATTCCACCCATTTGGCAAGTTCCTCGACAGTCCCGCTGCCGACGTTTCCGCTGACGTAAGGCTCGCAACCGAGCATCTCGCAGAGGTTGAGGAACTCATGCGTACCGAAGGAGTTGTCTTCCACGGTGCCACCCCAGTTGTTGTTCACCATCTTGGGGCGTTGGTCTCTGGGTCCGATGCCGTCCATCCAGTGATATTCGTCGGCGAAGCATCCTCCGGGCCAGCGCATGACGGGCACCTGCAACGCTTTCAGGGCATTGAACACGTCGGTGCGGTAACCTTTGATGTTGGGGATGTCCGAGTTCTCGCCGACCCAGATACCTCCATAGATGCAGCTGCCGAGGTGTTCGGCGAACTGTCCGTAAATCTCTTTGGGGATGATGTCCGTGCCCTTGTCAGCCTGCACGGTGAGGGTCGCTTCCTTCTGTGCCGGCAGCGACAGGGTGGCTCCCAGCATCAGTGTTCCAAGTAGTAGTCTTTTCATAGGTAGTGTGGTTTATTGTAACATACAGCTACAAATGTACGCCAAAAAAGGCTAAACGGCGTACATCTGCCGGCTGTATGTGGATGTTTACTTGCTTTTCTTTCCCCAGTAGGTCTTGCCGGTGTTGGAGTAGGCTGCGTAGATCAGGGTGTGTGTACGCGGCTTTGCCTCCCAGTCGGTCTCCCGGCAGAGGTAGAGGTCGGTGCCGTTGTCCACCTGGATGACCTGTCGGGAGGCATCGAAGCTCCATTTTGCCCCTTGCCACGGACCGGAGCCGATGGTATGGTCGGCTCTGGACTCCATGGGCTGTGACTCCTTCTGTACGCCGTACTTGTAAGAGAGGTCAATGTGTTCCCACGTTCCGGCAATCTCTGCCTCCGTAATGGGAGCTTGCGGCACGGCACCGTAGCGTTCAGGCATGACGAGAGGCCAGCCGTCGCGTCACAGCCCGCCAGCTGCAGCGGATGTTCCCCTCCTTCCGCTTCTAGTCCTCGATTATCCCCGCCTCGAATACCATCTCATAGAGCTTCAGCCCGTCGTCCCGTTTGCGGGGCATGCAGGAGGTGCGTGTCCAGGGCTGCAGCGCTCCCTCGAACCATCGTCCGTCGAGGGCCCGGCGTACCTCCTCCAACAGGTCGAACCGGCGGAACGCCACCTCGCGGACGGAGGTCGGTGTCCGCGCCTCCAGTGTGGCACAGTCGTCAAACGCCACCTGCAGCGTGGCGCGGAGGATGCAGCGGCAGGGGCCTTCCGCCCCAAGTTCCGACAGGGGCTGCACGCCGGGTATGCCTAGTTCCACCAGGCAGCAGGGGAATGCCACCGGCGGACGCTCCCCGTCGTTGTAGTAGTCCAGCTGCCCCTCGTCGGCGTCGATCCATCGGAGGGCGGACACGGTCTTGAGTGCATCAAGCACATCGTTCAGATATTCCCTTTTCATGACAAGACAGATTTAAAGAGATTTTCGACTTCCCGTTTCAAGATGTTTTCCAACTCGGCGCTGCGTCCCAGGAACTGCCGCCGGGGCACGTTCATGCGTCGGCTGTGTGCACGGACCTGCTGCACCTGTCCCTTCTTGCGTCGGCTGTGTGGACGCACGGTGACGCTGCCCGTGAAGCCCTCGTTGTGCACCCGGGCATAGGGCACCTTGCTGTTCCCGGCGGCGATGACTACCCGTCGCGGGTTGACGGATGCCACGCGGATGCTGTTCAGCAACTCCCCGCTGCGCACCATGAGGGTGCCGCGCCGTGGATGGTAGTGCGGGCTGACGGGGCGCCACGGTCGGCCGTCAAAAGCTTTCTCGGTAAACCGCCGGCGGAAATATTCCACGGCTTCCTCCGCCACGAGATCAGGCACTGCCTGCATTGCCCGGGCGATGCGTTTTGCAAATTCGTCTGTTGCGTTCATAGGCTATGTGGTTATTAGTTTGTATATTTGCCGCGAAGTCCTGAATGAGCGGAGTAATCAAGGGTGCCAGCCCTAGGGGGCGATGGGGGGGCACGTGAAGGCTGATAATGACAGCGCGCAGACAGGATGAACCCCAAGTTGAAGCATGACACCGGCTATCCAATCCGGACTGGCGGAGGGCATACGGGTTATCCCTCCTTTACGGGCCGGACGGACGCAAGGACATGCTTCAGCGAACCAAGCCTTGCAAGGTAAGGGTGTGAACTCGTGCCAGCTCCTAGGGGATGATGGGGGCATGAGGTCTGCTTCGAAACAGTACACTGCAAGGTGAATCCCAAGTTGAGACATGGCACCGGCTATCCAATCCGGACTGGCGGAGGGCATACGGGTTATCCCTCCTTTACGGGCCGGACGGACGCAAGGACATGTCTCAGCGTTTTTTTATCAACAGCCCACGCCTTCGTCTGTCCCATATGACCTTTTTCATATAAGCCACTCTCTTGTTCAGGTTAGTCTGCATGATGTACCACGTCTTCAGCACCAGTTCCTCCCCTTCGATGCGGTAATTCACCGCCACCACTTCATCCCGATAAAACTTCATCACGCAGTAGGTGTCCAGCTCGTTGCTTTTAATCTCATCATTCAGCCATACTTCGTCCGGATGTTGCAGCGTGTCCAGCATCGCGTCCCAGAGGGCGATGCGGTTGTCCCGCCCTTTCCCCACGGTGTGGCTCATGAACTGTTCGCGGCTGATGACCACGGTGCGCCCGTCGTAATCGGTCAGGCTGATGCGTCCGTCCACGGCATTGTCCTGCCAGAACTGCTCCGCGTCGCGCTCCGTTCGTGGCGGCATGTCGCGGTCGGCCTGCTGCTTCATCTGCGTCACGGAGGGCAGCTTCCAGCGGTCGGCGGTGAGCTTCTTCAGACAGGATGCGGAGTGTTCGGGGAATTTGCGGATGTACATCTGGTCGGCGGTGAATATCTGTGCCGTGTCACAGCGGTTCACGCCCCAGCCTTGCGCCTCCAGCATCTTCCATTCCCTGGTGCCCAGATAGTCCGCCACCCGTCGGCGCATCTCGCCAAAGTCCACATCTTTCACCTGGTGGGGCATCAGTCCGCGCGTCCGGCAGCGGCAGTTCCATCCGTTGGGCGGGTATATCTCCTGACTTCGTCACTCAATAAAGCCTAATTTTGCAAAGCGTTGATAAATAGAATTTTGTAATTTCGTGTCACCTATTTTAGGGTGACACGGTTCAAAAATATGTTTATACGAAGAAAAAAATATCCCTCAGGCAATGTTGGCATAATTGTCACAGAGAAGATTAATGGCAAAATGAATGAACTTGCCATAATCGGCATAGCCAAGGAACCCGAAGATCTTGACTCACTCATATCTAAAGTCCGTGAGTGGATTGAGAGGGAGCAAGAACGTCGGCATCCCCGTCTGAATCTTTTCGGCGAGGAGCGTAAGGGGTGTGAAGCGGAACTTCTGAATGCCGAGCAAATGCTTTCATGTATTACCAACATCTCGATTAACGGGGCAGACCTGATACTTGACCGTGTGTTTGACAGTGTGGGCTTCAACCGGATTGAGGATCCGGTATTCCGACAGCTGGTAAAGGCGCGGTTGGCCTATCCGGCAAGCAAGGCGGCTACTGCCGAGTACCTGAAAAAACATTTCGATGAGGATGTCAGCCTGTCGAAGATATACCGTTATCTGGACAAGCTCAGCGACAGTCAGCATGAGACCGTTCAGGACATAAGCGTACTGCATACAAGACAGGTGTTGAACGGCCGCATCGGCGTTTTGTTCTATAATGTGACCACCCTTTATTTTGAGGCGGATTATGAGGATGAACTGCGAAAGACAGGATTTTCCAAAGAAGGACGGCACAGGGATCCACAGATCATCCTCGGACTGCTCGTCAGCATCGGAGGCTATCCGCTGGCCTATTGCATACATGAGGGGAACAAGTATGAAGGTCACACAATGCTGCCGGTAGTGACGAAATTTGTACGGAAATATAAATTGGAGGACTTTAGGCATACCAACGTGGCACCCTGACGAAAGACAACATAAACAAGCGAGGTTATAACAAGTTCCTGAAGATGGAGGGCGACATTAAGGTGACCATCAATTACGACAAACTTGAGGCTGACGCGAAATGGGACGGGCTGAAAGGATATCTTACCAATACAAATATCCCGACCGGTGAAGTATATGCCGCATATCATAACCTATGGCATGTCGAAAGGGCTTTCCGCATCTCAAAATCGAAGATAGAGATACGACCTATGTTCCACTTCACCCACCGCAGGATAAAGGCACACGTATGCATCTGTTTTGTGGCGTTGAAAGTTTATAAGGAACTAGAGCGGCTGCTGAAACTATCCAATGTCAATATGAGTGTCGACAAGGTTTTAGCACTTGCACAGACGATTGTAACAATACAGCTGACACTGCCCAAGAACAAACAGGTTATCAATCGAACTATGCTGATGAAACGCCATCAACCTATCGCGCAATTATTCTCTGATGAGTTTTGGGTGACACGTTGACGAAGTCAGGAGATAGACTTGTGGAAGTGGCTGATGCCTTCATCCATCCCTGAAGACAAGGTTGCCGAACAGCACTATGTGCTCGTAGGCTCTTACAATCCGGCTACAGGAGGTGATAATGGAGGTATTCTCCGACGTTACCGTCTGAATAACTCGACCAACAGTCTGGAACTTGTTAACGAGTGGAGCGGATTTGCCAAGATTGTGGATGTCTGCTACCGCGAACGCTTCTGATAATCTGATTAAGCTCTCTTATGCAGGGGATGTGGCACCGTGTTCGGGTGCTGCATCCCCTGTTTCTCTTTTGTTGTCCGGACTTTCTCCCGGCAAACACTGTTGTCCCACGGATGGAACACGTGAGTTTGACTCACACAACACAAGAGTTTGACCTGACAAACTAATTAGTTTGACATACCTAAGTATTATACTTAGACCACCAAAGTATCATACTTAGGCTGCCTAAGTATAATACTTTGGTCCATCAAACTACTATGTTTGTCAGGTCAAACTCTTGTGTTTGTCCGGTCGAAGACTTGTGTTTGACCGAACAAACACAAATGATACGACAGGCTTTCCTCTTTTTTTCACTTCTTCTTCATAAACTCACTCGGACTCATGCCATACTTCTCCTTGAACCGTTGGCGGAAGTAGGGGACACTGCTGAAGCCTGTCATGTCGGACACCTCGGTCACGGTGTATTCGCCGGACTCCAGGAGGGTAGCGGCATGCCTCATCTTGGCATCACGCACCAGCTCGTTGACGGAGATGTTCATCAGCGCCTTCACCTTGCGATAGAGGGTGGAGTGGCTCATGCACATCTTGTCGGCAATGAACGCGATGTCCATGCGTTCCAGGCTCATGTTCTCCTCAATGACCCGGTTCACCTTTTCCAGGAAGTTGCGGTCGAGCTTGCTGAGTTTCCGTAGGGCATCCGTCTCTTCCTGTCCGGGTTCTTCCGTTTGTTGGCTGCCGATGAGGCGTGCCAGTCGGCGTCGGTTGTCGAGTAGGTTGTCGATGCGGCTGATGAGCAGTCCGGCGCTGAACGGCTTGCTCAGGTACGAGTCTGCCCCGGCGGCATAGCCTTCCTCCTTGTCGCGAGTACTGTCCTTTGCCGTGAGCAGGATGACGGGGATGTGGCTCGTCTGTACGTCCTCCTTCACGAGCCGGCAGAGTGTCACGCCATCCATGACCGGCATCATGATGTCGCTCACGATGAGGTCGGGGATTTGCTGTTGCGCCGCGTCGAGTCCCTCTTGTCCGTCGGCTGCCGTTACGACGTTGTAGCGGTCGGCGAGGGAGCTGCGGATGTATTCACGGATGTCCGCATTGTCTTCCACCACGAGCACGATGGGGCGGTTGTCGTCCGTCGTTTCCGGCTGTTCATCGGAAGCAGCTTCCGGGGGTACGGCGTCCGTCCGTGACTCCTTGTGCAGAGCGTCAGGATAGAAGTTGTCGGTGAGCAGGCTGACGGTGAAGGTGCTTCCTTCTCCCGGTGTGC
>ULWY01030461.1_pt1 | contig 10470 bp, 10 predicted proteins | sample 1960761 | NCBI WGS metagenome assembly ULWY01 (sample SAMEA4835824, study PRJEB28245) | human gut metagenome | biome: gut microbiome; material: fecal sample | place: Denmark | collected 2008
GGTATCCCCCGCGCCACAATAGCCGGTGCGGCCCGCCGCGCGGTTGGCCCCGCAGCGCCGCGGGCATAAGGTGCAGTGCTCAGGCAGCTGCATTAACAACACCCCCGAAAAACTTTGTGGTGAATTCATACTAAGTTTACCACAAAACGGAAAAATGTGGTATACTAAATATATATCTATCCAAATGAAATGGGCCGCAAAACAAACCATGGAACACAGCGGCTGGCCAACCGGCCGCAAAAATCCAACATAAAGGAGCGTATCTGATATGTCTACCCCACACAACCGCGCCAACCCCGGCGATTTTGCCAAAACCGTGCTGATGCCCGGCGACCCCCTGCGCGCCAAATTTATTGCCGAAACCTTTTTGGAAAACCCGCGCCTTGTTACCGATGTGCGCGGCATGCTGGGTTATACCGGTACCTACCAGGGCCACCCTGTCAGCGTGATGGGCAGCGGCATGGGCATGCCGTCCATCGGCATCTACTCCTATGAGCTGTACAGCCAGTATGGGGTAGAGAACATCATCCGCATTGGCTCTGCCGGTTCTTATACCGAAAAAGCCAAGGTCTTTGATGTGGTTCTGGCTACCGGCGCTTATTCTGAGAGCAACTATGCCGTGACCCAGTCCGGCGATACCGATGACATCCAGAAGCCCAGCAAGGAACTGAACAACGCGCTGCGTGCTTCCGCCAAAAAGCAGGGCATTCCCCTGATTGAAGGCACTATCCATTCCTCCGATGTGTTCTACCGCGAGGATAGCGGCGCACGCCCCACCTACTGGGAAGTTCTGCGCGACGAAAAAGGCTGCCTGGCTGTTGAGATGGAGAGCTTTGCGCTGTTCCATAACGCCAAGGTGCTGGGCAAACATGCTGCCTGTATCCTGACGATCTCGGACAGCTTCGTCAGCCCCGAAATCACCACGGCAGAAGAGCGCCAGACCAGCTTTACCGCCATGATGAAAGTTGCACTGGGGGCGGTGCTGGAATGAAGCCGACGGATGCGGAACTGATCCGCGCAGCGTTCAAGGCGCGCAGCTTTGCCTACACGCCGTATTCACACTTTAAGGTGGGCGCGGCGCTGCTGGCCAAAAACGGAATGGTATATACCGGCTGCAACATCGAAAACGCCGGCTATACCCCCACCAACTGTGCCGAGCGCACCGCGCTGTTCAAGGCAGTTAGCGAGGGTGTGACCGAGTTTACCGATATTGCCATTGTGGGCAGCCTGGACGGCAAAAAGAACACCCTTGTCACCGGTCCGTGCGGCGTCTGCCGCCAGGCTCTGTATGAATTCTGCGGCCCCAGGCTGCGGGTGCTGATGGCCAAAAGCGAGGATGATTACATCGAAACGACCCTGGGCGACCTGCTGCCCTACGGCTTTGGCCCGACCAATCTTGAAATCGAGCCGGGGGCCGATTAAGGCGGCCCATTTACCCCAATAAAAGGAGATTATTCCACCCATGTCTTTACCCCAGAACAAACGTTTTGCAGCCCGGCGGCTGCTTTGCCTGTTGTTGGCGCTGGCCTTTGGGCTGGCGCTGGCGGGCTGCGGCAGCAGCGCTTCCTCTGAACCTGCTGCACAGGATCAGGAACAGGTGCTGACGGACGATGCCCTGTATGAACTTACGGCAGAAAAAGTAAACCAGCCGCTGGACGGCGCCGGAGCCGCAATCGCGCTGGCAGTTGGTGCCGAGGGAACGGATATCGGTGCCGGTGCGGCTGTATGGCACGGCGTGCAGACGTTTTGCAGCAATTTTAATTATACCGCACAGCAGTTTACTGCGGCAGATACCAGCCTGGATGCCGCCAAAGCAGCCCTGAACAGCGCCGCCCAAAGCGGTGCGGGACTGGTGGTGTGTTATGGCAGCGAGATGGCCGCCGCCCTGTATGACATCCAGGATAACTACCCCACAGTCAACTACCTGATGATCGGGGATGAGCCGCATTCCGAGGATTACACCGACTACCGCACATCCGCCAACGTGCACTGCGTTCTCTTCCGTGAAGAACAGGCTGCTTACCTGGCCGGGTATGCCGCCGTGCGGGAGGGCAACACCAGCATGGCGGTGCTTGGCGGCGAGCCGCTGCCCAGCACTGTGCGTTACGCCACCGGCTTTGTGCAGGGGGCGGAAGCCGCAGCCGACAGCATGGGCGTGCAGGTGTATATCCGCATCTGGTACAGCAGCATGACGGCCAGCGATGATGACCTGACGGATTATGTCTGCGGCTGGTATAACGAGGGCTTCCAGGTGGTTATGGCGGCTACGCCGGAACTGGCGGACAGCTGCATACAGGCCGCAGAGAAAAGCGGCCGCGAAGTGATCGCCACCGGCTGGGACTGCGCCGGGCAGAGCAGCTCGGTGATAACCAGCGCTGTGAACTGCTACAGCACCGTGGTGCAGAATGAACTGTACCTGTTCGGCACGCAGAACAACTGGGACCAGGACCACAGCGGCCAGACCGAGACCCTTGGCACCGAAGTGGATGCCGTGGGCCTTGCCACGCAGGAATGGCGGCTGAAAACCTTTACCGGCGAAGAATATCGTGAGCTGTACCAGCGTATGGCAGCAGGCACTGTAAAGGTGGAACGCTATTCTGATACCACGGCAATGCCGCAGACCCAGAATGTGACGGTGGATCAGCCGAACCGGTAACAGGAACCAAAGGGCATTGTCATGCTTTTGTAATGCTTTACACATTGAAAAAAGCACTGCCAGACGGTATAATAAGATGTATACGAGGGGATGCAAACCATGCGCCCCTGATAAAAAAATAAGGAGATCACACATGAAAAAGTATCTTGCTTTGACCATGGCTGCCTGTATGGCACTCTCTTTGGCTGCTTGCGGCAGCTCTGCCAGCAGCACCACTTCTTCCAGCGCTGCTGCTTCTACCGAGGCTACCAGCGATTCCGCTGCTACTGCTGAAGCAACCGGTTCTGACAACATCACCGGCATTGCCCAGTGCTGCGATGTTGGCACTCTGGACGATGAAAGCTTCAACCAGGGCTGCTGGGAAGCTGTTAAGGGCTACGGCGATGAGAACGGCATCGAGTACAACTACTACCTGCCTTCCGGCGAGGACGCTAGCGATGAAGACCGCGAGACCTTGATCCGTCAGGCTGTCGCCGATGGCGCAAACACCATCGTATGCGTTGGTTACCTGTATGGTCCTGCTCTGGCCTGGGGTGCCACCGAGTATCCTGATGTTCACTTCATCGCAGTTGATGTGAACGGCTTTGATATCAACCGTGAGAACGGCACCATCCCCGAAAACGTGTTCTGCGTGACCTTTAAGGAAGAAGAAGCCGGCTACTTGGCTGGCTATGCAGCTGTCAAGGACGGCTTCACCAAGCTGGGCTTCCTGGGCGGTCAGGCGGTGCCCGCCGTTATCCGCTATGGTTACGGCTATGTTCAGGGTGCTGATGCTGCAGCACAGGAGCTGGGCATTAACGTTCAGATGAACTACTACTACGGCGCTCAGTTCTATGGCGATGAAAAGATCACCGCTAAGATGGACGGCTGGTACGATGGCGGCACCGAAGTTGTGTTCGCCTGCGGCGGCGGCATCTGGACTTCTGCTGCTGAAGCTGCTGACAAGCATGACGGCAAGCTGATCGGCGTTGACGTTGACCAGAACTACCTGGGCGTTGAGGGTGTTGAGTCCGGCAAGTACAAGGCAAACCCGTTTGTTACCTCCGCCATGAAGGGTCTGGGCGCTGCCGTTAAGAATGGCCTGGATACCGTCAATGCAGGCGACTGGAGCACCATCGCTGGCACCAACGGCAACTTTGGCCTGGAAGAGGGCGACTATGTTGGCCTGCCCACCGACGAAGCAAGCTGGAACTTCAGCACTTTCACCATGGACGAGTACAACACCGTTCTGGAGAAGATCCGCAACGGCGAAATCAAGGTGGATAACAACTCTGACGATGCCACCAAGCCCACCACCAGCAGCAGCATCACCGTGGATTACCAGGTCTGATTTTTGCCTGAACAGGGTTTGAATTAACAAGCACACCGCCCCCGCCGGGAAACTGGCCGGGGGCGGTTATTTTTATGGAGTAAACCTATGAAAACGTCCGTACCGTGAGGTAATCACCATTCATGATATGTACCCGCTAGCGCATTTACGATCTCCCCGCGATTCATATAATAAAATAGCACCCAAAACCAAAACGAACGCATGCGGCCCCAACGGGTAACCACATGCGTTCGCTTTATATTGATTCAACGCTAAAAAATTACTTTCAACCCCTGCTCAGCAAATATAAAATCCACCGCGCCCACCGCAGCAGCAAATGCTGCACAGGTTGCAAAGCATCAGGTACAGCCAGGCCTGCAAACAAAAGTTCATGCCGTGCTGGCGGCTGCCGGGCTGGGTGTATGCCTGCTGATAAGTGGAGTACGCCCGCCCGGGGTTCTGCAGCCGGTCCAAAAGGTTCTGGTACTCGTAATTGCCGGGCTCCATGTCCACAGCGGTGCGGGCTTCGTTCTGGGCGCGGATGTTGTTACCCAGGCCGGAACTTGCCAGCGCGGCATAATAATGCCAGCGGGCGGCCCGGTCAGCGGGGGCAATGCCTTCCAGAACATTCATCGCTTCTGCATAGTACCCGTTGCGGATATAGTTGTTGGCGGCCTGCATCTCCGGCGATTCCCGGCGGTCATAGCTGCTGCTGGCCCCGCCATAGGTGCCGCCAAAGCCAAAGGGGTCAAACCCGAACCCAAAGCCAAACGGATCCTGGTACTGCTGTTGGCTGCTGCCGCTGCTGCGCTGCCCATAATAGCTGGAAGAGCCGCTGCCGGATGCACTGGACCCGCCGCCGGAACGCATCCGCATGACCTCGCTGTAAGCGGCCTGTACATCTTTGAACTTGTCCTCGCAGGTGGGGTCGTCCGGGTGTAAATCTGGATGGTATTGCTTGCACTTTTGGCGGTATGCTTTTTTAATGGTTTCCTCATCGGCGCCCGGCGTAATGCCAAGAACACTGTACGGATCGTTCATTCGTTTGGTTTCCCCTTCCGTGGTGTGCGTGTGGCTTTCACCAGCGCGTACTTGCTCCACACCCCCGCGTAAATCGTGTTGTGCAAAAGCTGACCTTCGGGGGTATCTTTCAAAATCGGCAACAGTTCAAAGTTCTGGGCGCAAAGGGCCATCTGCTGGGTCAGCAGCTCGTGGCAGCGCGCTTCAAACCCGGCGCTGTCGCTGCCAAACGCCTGTTTGGTGGCGGCCAGTGCATTAAAGCTGCCGTGCCGGGTATCTTTTTTTAAATCGTCATAGGCATCCATCAAATAGATGAACCCGCCCAACCCGCGGCCCATCTGCGTCAGGGCAGGGGACCAGAAATCCTCCCGCGGGCTGAACACCGCGCCCAGCAATGCGCCAAAGGCATTGCAAAGGGCATCCAGGTCGGTGCTGTTGGCGCTTTCCAGGCGGTTCAGCTCATCCAGCTTGGTGTGGATGGCCTCGCACTGGCGCGGCCACTGGCGGCGAATGTTTTCTAGATGCGGCTCAAGCTGCTTTGCCAGCCGCAGGCGGCTGCGTTTGTGGTCGTCCTGCCAGTCATCCAGATAATTGTAATAGGCCAGCACCACCGTCATGTCCGCAGCGTAATCGGTGAATTCGTTCACGGCCCGCGGCCGGGTGCGCAGCGGATGCGGCGCGCACCGCCCCTGCGAAGTCTGTGTGGGCGGGTCATACAGGGCGGTCAGCAACAGCGCGGCAAAGGTCATGTCATAGCTCAGCGCCATGCGCGCCGCCGTGCCGTATTTGCGGCCCAAAGATTGGCAAAGCCCGCAATAGTACGCCTGGTAGCAGTCCATTGCGGCATTGTCTAAATCTTTCTGATAAATGGTAACATATCCAAACACGCAGCGTCAACCTTTCATCGAAGTGAAGGGAAAACCTTTAGCTTTTTTTAATGAACTGGGTGCCGCATTTGGGGCAGGTGATGGAGATTTTGCCGCGGCCCTTGGGCACACGTACCTGCTGACGGCAGTGCGGGCAGGAAAAATAGCGGTAGGTTTTGCGCAGGGCAAACCGCTGCTGCAGCTGGCCGAACTTGGCGCGCACACCAGCGGTTTTCTGCATAAAGGCAATGTTTTCTGCATAGCGCTTGTGTACGTTGCGGCTGAGCATGCGGAAGTACGCATAAAGCAGCAGCAGAAGCCCGATATAATAAAAGATGCCCACAAACAGCCCAATTACCAGGCAGACCAGCGCCGTTACGCACAAAAAGTTGCCAAAAGTATCACTGCCGTACCGCCCGGACATAAAACGCTGGAACCATGCCTTCATCTTAAACACGCCATCCTTTTGAATACAGGTGTACCCCAAAAGCCAAAAAGCAGGCCGTTGCGTTGTTAGCGGATACACCGTTTTGTAATATGTCAATTATTATCGCATGTATTTATGGTTAAATCGTGAACGACTTCGGAACAGAATTTGAACAAAAGGGAGTAATAGGGGGGACATTCTGTACATAGCCATGCACGCCCTGTGCAATAAGAAGCAATCAATTACTTTTACGGGTCATTTGAAGTACGCACTCCACGTGCTTTGTCCTTGGGAACAAATCCACGGGCTGAACCTTTTCCAGCGTATACCCCTGTTCACACAGGAACTTAGCATCGCGGGCGGCGGTGGAGGGGTTGCAGCTGACCATGACGAGGGTGCGTGGGGCCATCTGGACAATGGCAGTCAGGGTGGCGTTATCACAGCCTTTGCGCGGCGGGTCCACCACGATCACATCGGGGTGGGCACCCTCGCTGGCAAGGCGGGTCGCGGCTTCGCCGGCGTCCATGCAGTAAAAATCGGCTTCCTCCGGGGGCAGGCCAAGATGCGCAGCAACGGTTTTGGCACCTTCCACTGCCTGCGGCACAACCTCAACGCCGACCAGGCGGCGGCAGTGCGGCTTCATCGAAAGGCCAATGGTGCCCATACCGCAGTAAAGGTCCAGCAAAAAGTCATCCGGTTGCAGCCGGGCAAACTCTTTCGCCTTGGCGTACAGCAGCTCGGCAGCGGGGGTGTTGACCTGATAAAACTCGTGCACACCCATCTGGATGGGCACTCCGGCCAAAGTATCCTCAATCACGCCGGGGCCAAGCACGGTGCGGGTATCCCGCCCTAAAATCACGTTGGTGCGGGCGGTATTGCGGTTGATCAGCACGGTGGTCAGCTGGAACTCCTGCTGCAAGGTGCGGCAGATCTCGGCTTCGTTGGGCAGGCCGTTGCCGTTTACCACAAAGCACAGCAGGCGCTGACCGCTATGCCAGCCCTGGCGCATATACAAATGGCGCACGCGGCCCTTGCCGGTTTCCTCGTCATAGGGGGCAATGCCGTTGGTTTCCAGTAACGCACAAGCCCGGCGGGCCAGGGCGTTCATCCACTCCGGCTGCAATTTGCAATCGGGGCAGGGGACGATACGGTGGGTGCGCCCGGCGTAAAAACCGGTCACGACATGGCCATCGGCATCCAGCCCAACGGGCAGCTGGACCTTATTGCGGTAGTGTGCGGTGTGGTCCGTCAGGGCGAGAACGGGCGAAAACTCAAAGCTGCTTACATCAAAGCCGCCAAGGCGGGCAAAAGCATCCCGCACAAAGTCGGTTTTCGCCTCGCATTCCGTAGCATAGCTCAAATGGCGCAGGCCACAGCCGCCGCAGGGAGTGCACACGGCACAATCCGGCGCAACGCGGCCGGGGCCGGGGGCTAAAATCGCGTCAATGCGGCCGAAAGCATAGCTTTTCAATGCCTTTACAATGCGGCAGCGGATCACATCCCCCGGTGCCGCGCCGGGTACAAAAACGGCCTGCCCTTCCACATGGGCAACGCCGCTGCCATCGCTGGAAAGGCTTTCGATCGTGGTTTCAAAAATCTGATTTTTCTTCAAAGACATGGTTTGCTCCGTTTGCTCTAATGTTATGGCAAATATATCAGTCTGCCGGTAAAAACTGAGCGGCAGCACCAAAAAGCAAGGTGCTGCCGTATGGTGGGACATTGTGTGAAAATGGCTTATACCAGCCCCAGCTGCGGGTCTTTTTCCAGCGCGGCAAGGTACTTGCTGGGGGGAACGCCTTTGACCTTTTTGAACACACGGGAAAAATAGAACTGGTCAAAAAAGCCGACGGAGACCGCGATTTCGGCGATGGAAAGCCCGGTGTTTTTCAGCAGGGAACACGCTTCGCTGATGCGGTAGCCCGTTAAATAGTCAATCGGGCTTTGGCCTACATTGGACATGAACACGCGGTACAGATGGCTGCGGCTGACCCCAACCGCCTTGGCGATGTCATCTACCGAAATATCATGGGAATAGTTGAACTGAATATACTTGATAGCGGCCAGCACATACTGGCTGCTGGAAGACGGCGTGTTGGGCATGGCTTCGCGCGCTTCCTTCATCAGCTGGGCCATGAACAGGTACAGGTAGCCGGTCATCAGGGCTTCGCACTGCGGTTCCGGGCCGCGGGCCAGGTAGATATTATAAATGGTTTCACGGGTGCTTTGGGGGTCTTTGCAGTGGTGCACGGGCTGCACATCGCTGAACGGGGTCTGCTGCACCAGCTTGTTGGCGCAGGCACCGTTAAAGCCGACCCAGTAATATTCCCACGGGTCGGTTTCATCTGCCGCATAGGTGATGAGCTGGTTGGGTTTGGCGAGGAAGAGATCACCCTCCTGCAAATTATAGGCAGCGCCGTTGACCTGATACACACCTTTGCCCGCAACAACAAGATGGATCAGGTAATGGTCACGCACACCGGGGCCCCAGGTGTGGCCCGGCTGGCAGTATTCGTGGCCACAATTAAAAATGGAAAGCTCTACATTATCGGTATAGTTCTGCTTATAAGATTGCTTTGCGATGGTCGGCATACCAAATCCCTCACTCTTGCAAAATCTGGTTGTGGTTCGCCATTCTGCTCCCAAAACAGGGCCCACCGCAGCAGGCCGGAACAGGATGGAACATATTTTTTACCATTATATCAGAAGATTCATCAAAAGTCCATAATCGCGTTGAAAAAAGATGTTTACATCCTGCTAAAATTTGTTATACTGAGTACAAGAAGCCGTGATACTGGCCTAAAATGCGCTGCATAGCTAAAAAGAACGCGCGGTTTTTGTGCATATTTTACAAGGGACAGCCAAACGAAGAAAGGTGTATGAACGATGGCAACGAGTGCGGAACTGAAACAAAATATCTTGAACGGCGGTTACGACCAGGCTTTTGCCAAGCTGTATGGGGCAGACACTGCTACTGTGGCAGCCCAGCGTGTCCGTTATGTGGATATGATCGACCATTTTGAAGAAAACTTTGGCACGGGCCGCACAGTGTGTTTGTACTCGGCACCCGGCCGCACCGAGATCGGCGGCAACCATACCGACCATAACAACGGCGTGGTGATTGCAGCTGCCGTAAACCTGGACATCATTGCTGTGGTTGCCAAGAATGACGAGAACGTTGTACGCGTGATTTCCCACGGCTTTGGTAAGATCGACGATGTGAATCTGAGCGACCTGACCCCGCAGCCCGTTGAAGCAGAGCACAGCGCCAGCCTGATCCGCGGCGTGGCTGCCGGCATTGTGAAAGACGGCGGCAAGGTGGGCGGCTTTGACTGCTACACCACCTCTGACGTTCTGGGCGGTTCCGGTTTGTCCAGCTCGGCTGCCTTTGAGGTGTGCATGGGTGCTATCTTCCGCGGCGAGTACAACGATAATGACATGAAGCGTTTCGACCAGGTCAAAAACGCCATGATCAGCCAGTATGCTGAGAATGTTTTCTTTGGCAAGCCCTGCGGCCTGATGGACCAGACCGCCTGCGCCGTGGGAAAGGTCATCACCATCGACTTTAAGGAAGTGGGCCATCCGGTCGTGCGCGAAGTTCCGTTTGATCTGGCAGCCAAGGGCTTTGCACTCTGCATCAGCGATACCAAGGGCAGCCACGCTGACCTGACCGATGATTATGCCGCTGTGCGCCGCGAGATGGAGAGCGTTGCCGAATTCTTTGGCAAAAAGGTTCTGCGCGATGTGGACGAGGAAACCTTCCTGAAAGCCATCCCCGAAGTGCGCAAAGTGACCGGCGACCGCGCCGTGGTGCGTGCCATCCATTTTTATAATGACAGCCGCCGCGCCGGGGAAATCTATGAAGCCATCAAGGCAGATGATTTTGACCGCTTCCTGCAGCTGATCATTGAGGGTGGCCATTCCAGCTTTGAGTTCAACCAGAACGCCTACAGCATCAAGAACCCGCAGGAGCAGGGCGTGCCTTTGGCATTGGCCATCAGCCAGAAGGTGCTGAACGGCCGCGGCGCATGGCGTTTGCAGGGCGGCGGCTTTGCCGGTACCATCCAGGCATTTGTTCCGCTGGCACTGCTGGAAACCTACAAGAACGCCATTGACGCTGTGTTTGGCGCGGGCAGCTGCCATGTGCTGAGCGTGCGCAATTACGGCGCTGTGATGGTTACGCCGGATATGTAAA
>ULWY01074254.1_pt1 | contig 10460 bp, 7 predicted proteins | sample 1960761 | NCBI WGS metagenome assembly ULWY01 (sample SAMEA4835824, study PRJEB28245) | human gut metagenome | biome: gut microbiome; material: fecal sample | place: Denmark | collected 2008
AGTGGTGAAAAAACATTTGAAATTTTAGCTAAAATGTTTATTGCCAAAAACCCAAAAGATATATCTGAAATACCAGGATACACTATGCAATACGGAAATATAGTTGATGATGGAAAAATAATTGATGAGGTTTTAGTTTCTTACTTTAAAGCCCCAAAAAGCTATACAACAGAGGATATGTGTGAAATAAATTCACATGGTGGAAATGTTATAATGAGAAAAATATTGCAAATTTGTTTGAAAAATGGGGCAGATTTGGCAGAACCTGGCGAATTTACTAAAAGAGCATTTTTAAATGGAAGAATTGATTTATCTCAAGCAGAGTCTGTAATTGATATTATAAATGCAAAGTCTGACAGGGAGGCAAAAGAGGGAATTAAGCAGTTAGAAGGGTATTTGGCAACATCAATTAGAAAAATTAAAAATGAAATTTTAGATGTAATGACAAATATTGAGGTTTCTATAGATTATCCAGAATATGATACACCAGAGGTTCTAGAGGATGATTTAAAGAAGAAGATGGAAGAGGTACTAGATAAATTGCATAAATTAGAGGCATCTTTTGATAATGGAAAATTAATAAAAGAGGGAATAAAAACAGCAATAATAGGTAAGCCAAATGCAGGTAAATCTTCACTTTTAAATGCAATTTTAAAGGAAGACAGGGCAATTGTAACAGAATATGAGGGAACAACACGTGATACAATTGAGGAATTTGTAAATATAAATGGTATTCCTTTAAAATTGATAGATACAGCTGGTATTCGAGAAACCGAAAATGAAGTTGAAAAAATAGGAATTGAAAAATCTATAAAATACGCTAAAGAGGCGGATTTAGTAATTCTTATAATAGATGGAAGTAAAGATTTGAGTAAAGAAGATATTGAAATTTTAAATATTGTTAATCCTAAAAAGACTATTATTATATTAAATAAAATAGATTTGGAACAAAAAATTGATGAAAATACACCTGAAATTGTAAAATTTAATAATATTATTAAAATTTCTGCATTAAAAAAAGAGGGAATTGATAAATTATATGAAAAAATAAACGATTTATTTAATTTTAATCAAATAAATGTGGATAATGATATTGTGATTACAAATGAAAGACATAAAATTCAAATTCAAAAAGCAATCCAAAATTTGAATAAAGCAATTAAAAGTTTGAGTATTAATATGCCGATAGACATTGTAGCTATTGGTTTGAAAGATGTTTTAAGTGATTTAGGAGAAATTACAGGTGAAGAAGCGAGTGAAGAAATTATTAATGAAATTTTTGCCAGATTTTGTTTGGGAAAATAATCAACAATTAAAACTTCAAAATCCAAAATAAAAGATTTTTATACGAAAAACAATAATGTTTATTACAAAAATGTAAAATCTTTTAAATTTGATTGTGAAGCAAATTTAAAACAAAACACAAAATTCAAAAAATTAAAAGGAATAAAAAATGAATAATACTGTATAAACATACAGATATAAGTATTTTAAAAGACATATTTGATTTATGTAAACAAAACAAAAATTCTTGTTCCACGGAAAAATAAAAAAATGGAAAAAACTGGAAAAAGCGAAACAAACTAAGTACAGTAAAATGTACACATACAGGAATTATTGATAAAAGGAGGAAATTATAAAAATGAGTTATGTAGCAGGTGATTATGATGTTGCAGTAATAGGTGCTGGTCATGCTGGTTGTGAAGCTGCATTAGCATCAGCAAGAATGGGAATGAAAACTTTAGTGTTTTCAATAAGTTTAGAGGCAGTTGCGAATATGCCTTGTAATCCTCATATTGGGGGAAGTTCAAAAGGACACTTAGTAAGAGAAATAGATTGCCTAGGCGGAGAAATGGGGAAAAATATAGATAAAACTATGATCCAAATTAAGATGTTAAATACATCAAAAGGGCCAGCAGTTCATTCTTTAAGAGCACAAGCAGATAGAAAAAGATATCAAATGGAAATGAAACATACTTTGGAAAAACAAGAAAACTTGGAATTAAAGCAAGCAGAGATTGTAAATATAGAAGTAGAAAACGGAAAAGTTAAATCTATAGAGACAGATGTTGGAGCAATATACAATGTCAAAAATATTATTGTTGCAACAGGTACATATCTAGAAGGAAAAATATTTATAGGTGATTATTCGAAAGAAAGTGGACCAGATGGTGTATTTCCAGCTAATAAACTTGCTAAATGTTTTGAGAAGTTAGGTGTTAAATTAATAAGATTTAAAACTGGAACACCTGCAAGAATTAATAGAAAAAGTATTGATTTTAGCAAAATGGAAGTTCAAAAGGGAGACGAAGATATAGTTCCTTTTTCTTTAGATGATGAAGTAAAAGACTTTGTACAACAGGATTGCTATTTAACTTATACAAATGAAGAAACACATAAAATAATAAGAGAAAATTTACATAGATCTCCATTGTATGCTGGAAAAATTGAAGGAACAGGCCCAAGATATTGTCCATCTATTGAGGATAAAGTTGTAAGATTTAGTGATAAACCAAGACATCAAGTATTTATTGAGCCAGTAGGTCTTGATACTGATGAAATGTATGCTCAAGGGATGAGTTCATCACTTCCAGAGGATGTTCAAATTGCAATGTATAGAACTTTACCTGGTTTAGAGCACTGTGAATTTACAAGACCTGCTTATGCAATAGAGTATGATTCAATTGATCCCTCAAAGTTAAAATTATCATTAGAATATAAAGATATAGATGGTTTATTTTTTGCAGGACAAACAAATGGAACTTCTGGATATGAGGAAGCTGCGTGCCAAGGCTTAATTGCAGGAATTAATAGTGCACTAAAAATAAAAGGAAAAAATCCTGTTATTTTAGATAGAACTCAAGGATATATTGGAGTTTTAATAGATGATATTGTTACAAAAGGAACCAATGAACCATATAGAATGATGACTTCTAGGGCTGAATATAGGTTATTGCTTCGCCAAGATAATGCAGATTTAAGATTAACTGAGATTGGGCACGAAATTGGGCTTATATCTGAGGAAAGATATCAAAAATTTTTACAGAAAAAAGCTAATATTGAAAAAGAAATGGAAAGATTAAGAAAAACCATTGTAAAACCATCTGAAAAAGTAAATAAATTTTTAGAGGAAAAAGGAACAACACCATTATCTACAGGTTCTAAACTTTCTGAATTACTAAAAAGAACCGAAATTAGATACAAAGATTTAGCTCAAATTGATGAAAATATGCCTGAACTTTCAGCTCAAGAAAAAGAAGAAGTCGAAATTCAAATAAAATATGAAGGATATATAAAAATGGAAGAAGAACAAGTAGCTAAATTTAAGAAAATGGAAAGTAAAACTCTTTCAGAAGATATTATATATCAAGATATAAAAGGATTAAGCTTAGAAGCTAGACAAAAATTGGATAAAATAAAACCATTGTCTATTGGTCAAGCTTCAAGAATATCAGGAGTTTCACCTGCTGATATAAATGTACTTTTAATTTATTTACAAATGAAAAATAAAGCTTAAAAAGAAAGGAAAAAATTAAATGGAAAATAATTTTAATGATAAATTAAGAAAATTATTAAGTGAAATTAATGTAGATATAACAGAAAATCAAATATCAAAGTTTTATGAATATATGAATTTACTTTTAGAATGGAATGAAAAAATAAATTTAACAGCAATAACTAAGCAAGATGAGATAATTTTAAAGCATTTTGTGGATTGCCTTACAATTCAAAAATATATTGTTAAAAATAAAAAAATAGTTGATATTGGAACAGGGGCAGGATTTCCCGGAATACCACTTGCAATTATGAATGAAAGTAATAATTTTGTTTTAGTAGATTCTTTAAATAAAAGAATAAATTTCTTAAATGATGTTAAAGAAAAAATAAAGTTAGAAAATATGGAAGCTATACATTCAAGAGCAGAGGAATTTTGTCAAAATAAGAAGTATAGAGAAAAATTTGATATAGCTGTATCAAGAGCAGTTGCAAATTTAAGTGTTTTAGCAGAATATTTACTTCCAGCAGTAAAGGTTGGTGGACAAGTTATTTGTATGAAAGGAAGCCAAGTAGAAGAGGAATTAAATGATGCTAAGTTTGCTTTAAAGGAATTAGGAGGAAAAATAAAATCAGTAGATGAATTTTGTTTACCAGGAACTGATATGAAGAGAAATGTAATTATAGTTGAAAAAATTAAAGAAACTCCTAAAAAGTATCCAAGAAAAGCAGGAACACCTGCAAAACAACCTTTAAAATAGTTTTTATATAAAATTGATAATGTTAAACAGAGCGTGGAACATTATCAATTTTTTTGTGGAACAATTTTTAGAATGTTCGGTATGCGTAATACTCAGAGGTTATTTTTGTCACATTTTGTCGAATTTTGTCGAAAAATGTCAAAAGTATTATAAAAATTTAGTACAAATAAGCTCAACACTAGTCGTTTCAATATATAGAATACTTCTATTTCAATTTAAAATAAAACGTAAAATATAAAATTCAAAAAATAAAAATTTTATATTGACATTTTAGTAATATTTGTATATTATTATTTATATTAAAATTGGTTGAAAAAAAGAGAAAAAAATCAAAGAAAAAGCTAACATAATAACAAAATGTACCAAAAAGAACCGGTCCTTTTGGTACAAATGGAGGAAGAAAATTGGGAAAAATAGTATCAGTAGCAAATCAAAAGGGTGGTGTTGGTAAAACAACCACAACAGTAAATTTAAGCACAATTTTAGCAAAAAGAGGGAAAAAAGTATTATTAATAGATACAGATCCACAGGGAAATGCAACAAGTGGTCTTGGAATAGAAAAAGAATCTGATTTATCAACTTATGATTTGTTAATAACAGATGTGGCAGCAGAAGATATAATACAAGAAACTGGAATCAAAAATCTATATATATCACCATCTAATATGAACTTAGCGGGAGCTGAAGTACAGTTAGTTTCTATGATGTCAAGAGAACAAAGAATGAAAGAAAAATTAGATGTTATAAAAGATAAATTTGATTTTATTTTAATAGATTGTCCACCATCACTAGGACTAATTACATTAAATGCATTTACTGCATCAGATAGTGTACTTATACCAGTGCAATGTGAATACTATGCTTTAGAGGGACTTGGGCAACTTTTGAACACTGTTGAACTAGTAAGAAAACACCTAAACAAAAATTTGTATGTTGAAGGTGCAATTTTAACAATGTATGATATAAGGACAAACCTTGCAAACCAAGTAGTTAGAGAGGTTAAGAGATTTTTTCAAAATAAAGTATATAAAACAGTAATACCAAGAAATGTAAAGGTTAGTGAAGCACCAAGTTATGGAATGCCAATAACAATATATGATCCAAAATCAAAAGGTGCAAGAAGTTATGAAAAATTTGCAAAAGAATTTTTAAAATGGAACGAACTAGAACAAAAAGCAAGAGCATCAAGATAAATAATATAGGGGAGGAACAGTAGAAATGGTAAAAAAGACAGGTTTAGGAAAAGGATTAGATGCATTATTTTCAATGCCAGTTGTTGAAGAAGAGAAAATGCAATCAGATGATTCTTTACAAAGCTTAAAATTAATAGATATAGAACCTAACAGAGAACAACCAAGAAAGTTTTTCGATGAAGAATCAATAGGAGAACTTGCAGAATCAATTAAAATGTATGGGGTTATACAACCAATAGTTGTTACTAAAAAAGAAGGATATTATGCAATTATTGCTGGAGAAAGAAGATGGAGAGCCGCAAAAAAAGCAGGACTTACAGAAATACCAGCAATTATTAGAGATGATGATGATAGGAAAAATAAAGAAATTTCTTTAATAGAAAATATGCAAAGGGAAGACTTAAATGCTTATGAAAAAGCTGCAGGAATAAGAGCTTTAATGGAAGATTATAATATGACACAAGAAGAAATTGCAAAAGTATTAGGAAAAGGAAGAAGTAGTATTGCTAATTCTGTTAGAGTTTTAAATTTAAGTCCAGAAGTTTTAGAATTTGCGAAACAAGGAAAACTTACAGAGGGACATTGTAAAGCACTTCTTGCTATTACTGACCCAGCCAAGCAACTAGAAATGGCTAAAAGAATGATAGAAAGAGGAGATTCTGTAAGACAAGCAGAAAAGAAAATACATCATCAAAAAAATAATAAAAATACAGCAGAAAAATATGCAGCTGTATATAGAGATATAGAAGATAAATTTCAAGGATTTTTTGGAACAAAAGTAAAAATAGATGCAGGAAGACGTAGTGGAAAAATAATAATAAATTATACAAATAATGATGAATTAGAAAGAATACTTGGATTGATAAAACATGATTAAGGAACAGGAGGATTAAATTGAGTTTTTTACATAGTGATTTATTTTTAATAATTATATTTATATTGAACATAGTTTTGTTAATTGGCTCAATTATAAGTAATATTAGAATAAGAAATATACATAACAAAGATAAAATTTTTATGGAAAAACTAGGGGACGGAAAAAATATAAAAGAAGATTTAGATAATTATATGAGAAGAGTTTCAGGCTCAGAAGAAGAAATTAGAAAACTTTCATTATATTATAAAGAATTAGATAATAAAACTAAAAATTGCATTCAAAAAGTAGGAATTTATAGGTATAATGCATATAAAGACACTGGAAGTGATTTAAGTTTTACAGTATGTTTATTAGATGAAAAGAATAATGGAATAGTATTTAATGGAATATATTCAAGAGATATGTCAAATATTTATGCAAAACCAATTGAAAATGGTATGTCTAAATATAAAGTTACTCCAGAGGAGCAAGAAGCTATAAATAGAGCAATGGTAAATATTTAGGGTATTTAAAAATATCCTAAATTTTTTTATGTCTATTGTCAAAATGAAAATTTATTAGTATAATTTTGAATATAGGAGGGGATAAATTTGAAAAATAAAAAAATAATAGCAGTAATTATACTTATTATTTTAACAATTTCTATAATAGTAGGAATATGTAAAAACAATGTACAAACAGAAGAACTACAAAGCATAAAATCAGAAAAACAACTTATGTCAATTTATAATAATCAAAATGACAAAGGGAGTATAATACCTAAAATTTTAGGAGGAATTCCGTATGCTTGTCTAGAATTTTTAATGGGAGGTGTAAATGGCTCTTTAGAAGTAACAACAGATTCAAGTACTATAACAAATGGTGGAATAAATAGTGTTCTAGAATCTGCTACTGATACATCAACTGTAAAAAAAGAAAACTCAAACCAAAAGGAAAGTACGAGTTCTGAAAACGATTATTCAACAACAAATATTCAAGTTGAAAATGTTGATGAAGCAGATATAACAAAAACAGATGGAAATTATGTATACTCTATCTCAGAAAATAATGTTTTAATAACAAATGTAGAAAATCCAGAAAATATGAAGATAGAAGCAAGTTTAAGTAATCCTGGATATGTGCCAGAAGATATAATTTTATATAATGGTAAACTTGTGGTTATATCTACAAATTACACATCATCAAATCAATACACATATTATAATAATTCATTAAATGATAATACAATGGTTACAACTTATGATATATCAGATAAAACAAGAATAAAAAAGGCAAATGAATATGTAGTGTATTCAAGATATTATACATCAAGGTGTATAAATGGACAGCTTTTAGTTATATGTTCTGATATGTTAAGAAAAGAAAATGATAAAATTGTGACATATTATATGGAAAATAATGAGAAAAAAGAAATTGGTTTAAATAATATAAAATATTTAAAAGGAGAAGCTACAAATTATCAAACAATTATAGCAAGTACTAATTTAAACACAAACGAAAGTGTAAAATTAAGTGAATATCTATTTAATATTGAAAATGCTTATGTTTCAGAAAATAATATTTATTTAGTAAATAGTGAATATAATAATAATAAAACACCAATTTTTGAAAATATAAAAAAACTTTTATTAAAAGGAATTATAGGTTATATAAGAAATATTGAGATGGCAGATTATGACTATAATAAATATACAACTATATACAAATTTAAAATAAATGATGATGGAAGTTTAAAATATAATAATAAAACAAAAGAAGAAGGCTCAACAATAAATCAATTTTCACTAGATGAATATCAAAACAATCTAAGAGTTGTCTTATCAGGAAATGAAGGCTCAAGGATTGTAATATTTGATGAAAATTTAAAAAAGATTGGAAGCACAGAATATTTGTCAAAAGGCGAGAGAATGTATTCAACAAGATTTTTAGGAAATAAAGCATATATGGTCACATATAAAAATACAGACCCATTATATGCAATAGATCTATCTATACAAACTTCTCCAAAAGTATTAGGAGAACTAAAAATACCAGGATATAGTACATATTTACATCCTTATGACGAAAATCATTTAATTGGTATTGGAATGGAAACAAAGGAAAAAGTATATAGAGATTCATTTGGAAAAGTTAAAAGAACAACAGCAATAATTACAGGAATGAAAATGGCTTTATTTGATGTAAGTGATATAAATAATCCTATTCAAATTTCAAAAACTGTAATAGGAGACAGTAGAACAACTTCTGCAATATTAACAAATCATAAGGCATTATTATTCTCAAAAGAAAAAGGATTACTTGCAATACCTGTAAATAAATATGAATCTGATTTTGAAATAAATGTAAATAATGAAGATAATATAAGTGATATGGAAAGTATCTACACAAAATATAATAAATCCTATACAGCAGAAGGATATTTTGTTTATAATATTAACTTAACAGATGGATTCAAATTAAAGGGAATTATTGAACACGAAAAAAATACAAGTATAGGATATTCTTATGGAGAAAGCAAACTTTTAAGAGGTCTTTGGATAAATGATAATTTATTTACTGTATCTGAAGATATGATAAAAGTAAATAAACTTGATGATTTAAGTTTAATTTCAGAATTAAAATATAAAAATAGGTAAATATAGAAAAAATTTAATAATTATGTTTTTTAATTAAATTAGAAAGGGATGAATATATTATGAATGAAGAAAATATAGAAATAAAAAATAAAAGTGCAATGGCAGTAGCAAGTTTGCCATTAGGAATAATATCAATAATATTAAATTTATTTTGGTATATTAGCCTTCCTACAGGTATTCTTGCAATTATATTTGGAACTAAAACTATAAAAAGATTTGGAAGTAAAATAGGAAAAGCAGGATTAGTTACAGGAATTGTGGGAGTATCATTATGTGTATTTGCATATATAAGTGCAATTATTTTAATTCTAATTTATGAATATATGTAAATTAATAGTTGTTTAAGAGATAGATTTTTTGGTAAAAATGAGAAAAATAGCCTAAAAATTAGGAAATAAAAAAAATAATAAAAAACTATTGACAAACAACTAAAAAATATGTTAGTATATAAACTGTTGTTGATGAAAGTCAAAAACAGTTGGAGAGGTGGTCGAGTTGGTTTATGGCACCAGTCTTGAAAATTGGCGTAGGTTTGTAGCCTACCGTGGGTTCGAATCCCACCCTCTCCGCCAAAAAAGAACGTAGAAAAATTGTCATAAACAATCTTCTACGGTTTTTTTATAATTTTATATATACAATTTGGAGAAATACCCAAGTGGTGAAGGGGACAGTTTGCTAAACTGTTAGGTCGAGTAATCGGCGCGAGGGTTCGAACCCCTCTTTCTCCGCCAAAAAATAAGATTTGCATTAATTATGCAAATCTATTTTTAATTATACATAAAAAGTCTTAAAGCAAACTTAAAAACACTCATACCGTGAGAAACATTAAGCCTAGGGATTTCATAAATATTATCATTCCTACTAGCTTTTTTATAATCTTTTTTATTTGGTCCATATCTAAAAGCCATTTTATAATTACTTTCTTTTAAACAATCTTCTATATTATCATTATATTGGCCAAAAGGATAACAAAGAATATCAGTATTAGGATAAAAATTATCAAAATTTTCTATATCTTGCATAAGAACATCTTTATTTTGATTAATTGCACCTTGATAATGTAAATTATAAGAGTGAGAATATATTTCAATATTAGGATATTCATTTTTTAAATTTTCTAATATATCTTTTGTCATATATGTCTTTATATTGCCATTCCATTCATTTGTAGTTGAATTATCAATAAAAGAACCAACAACAAATATAGTAGCATTCATATTATATTCTTTTAAAAGTTTAAAGGCATATTCGTAATTTGATAAAAATCCATCATCAAAAGTTATAAGAACACTTTTATAAGGAAGATTTAAGTTTCCTATTTTCCAATTGTAAAATTCATCCATAGTTAATGTTTTATAGTTATTATTTTTTAAGTAATCTAAATGTTCTTTAAAATTATCTGTTGTGATGGTCCAATCCGATTCTTCTGGATAATTTTCTTTTTCGTTTTGTGTTGCAATGTTATGGTAACATAAAACTGGAATTTTTGGATTTTTAT
>ULWY01072239.1_pt1 | contig 10456 bp, 13 predicted proteins | sample 1960761 | NCBI WGS metagenome assembly ULWY01 (sample SAMEA4835824, study PRJEB28245) | human gut metagenome | biome: gut microbiome; material: fecal sample | place: Denmark | collected 2008
CGCATAGTCGGTATCAGTCAAAGACCGCTATTGCTTTCCCGCCACCGTTTTTATTTTCTCGATGCGGCATGGGAACGCCCCGCCGTAGCATTTGCCGACAGCCACGACCACTGCTTCCTTTATCGTGTTTTCACTGCCGAACGGCACGGTCACACGATCGCCGACATTAAGCTCCGCCGCGCCCGGAAGGTAGTAATAATACGGCTTATCGGGGTAGTTTATGCTGACCTTGCAGAAGCGATACAGCGTCGTATCGCGTGGGTCCGGCGCCCTCTCCGCCTCGCGTCTCTCCCGCTCGCGCTCATATTCCGCACGTACCGCAAGATCGTACTCTCCGCGTGTTTCGAAAGCCTCCGGGCTTATCCCGAACCTGTTTTGACAGTACCTTCGCCAGCCGTATTTTCTTTCATTCACCGCCGAAAGGTACGCCTCCTCGGAGCTGTACCGTGTCGGGTCCACATCGCTGCCGCGGTACTTTGCCCTCCATGCGTTTATTCGCGAATACGCATACTGCTTCGCAGTCTTTTCCTTATGTTCGATAAATTCCGCCATCAGCTTCTGCCATTTGGCGATCCTGCTTTTCATGCGGACATCCGGCTCGCCGACTGCCACCGGAAAAACATACGTCCGGAACAGCTCGGTGAGCTCAAGCCCGTCATCATCGAAGCATTTATCAATACACTCTTCGATACAACTTACTTTATCCTCGATCTCAGCTAAAGGGTTGGCAAACGCGCACTCCATGATCCTTTTTGCCGTTTCCGTGTACCCGCTTGCGAGAGCGCCCACCGTAAGATCGCTGACGCTCCACAGCCGTCCGCTACAATTCAGTAACAGCTTTTCGATAAATGCCGGAGACGCCGCCATATGCTCAATGATCGCCTGCGGGAATCCGTCCGGATAATCATCATACAGCTTCAGCAACATCAGAGAGGTGATATCGTCCCAGTCATCGGAATAGCGCATGTATGGCCGAAAGGTATCAAGACACCATTCCCATATTTTTAATGAATTCGGGATGTTGTCCTCCGCCAAAGGTATGAGAAGATCGTCAAACTCAGTCTTCACGCCGTCCTTTTCATCGGGAATATCAAACGGCAATTTAAAATGGTCCTTTACAGCCTGTGCATACAGATACCTGCCCTCGACAGTCAGATACCGCGCAGCCGGGGCTTGACTTTTCACAATGAATCTGCATCTGTCAAGAACGTCCTTACCGTCACTACTATTCCCCGCGGCGGCTTTTTTCAGCCTGTCTGCGGCAACTGCCCTTCTGTATTGTATGTACTCGGCGGAACCCTGCACCGCCGCCGCGCCGTGCTCATGAATGCCGCTGCGTGATGTCTGCATAACAGCGCGCAGGACCTCCTCATATTCCTCAACCGTTTTGAAATTCTCGGGGTACAGCCCGAACGCCGAGCCGTCCGCGACAGCTTTTTTCGGCTTGATCGCGGCGTTTTTTCTGTATTGCATACGCCCGGAGCCTTGTGCCGACAGCGTTCTGCGTACATTAGCGAAGCCGCGCGACTCACAAATGACAGCATACAGAGTTTCCTCGTATTCCTGCTTCGTTTTGAAATCCTCCGGATACAGCCCGAATGCGGAGCCGTCCGCGGCGGTCCTTCGCCAACTGTCACTATCCCCGGTCAGCACCCTGACCCGCGGCGCGCCATATGATTTGGCATTGCTGAAGTCGTGATCGTCATCATCGTCATAGTCGCTGTCATCGTAGTCATCATCGTCGTCATCATAGTCATCATCGTCGTCATAGTCGTCGTCTTCCGCGTCGCCGAACTCATCGTAAGAATCATCGTCGGGCAGCTCGTCGCCCCATATGCCCATATCGAATTCCGCATCCTCAAGCGCCTCGATGTATTCATCCGCGGAGTCATAGTCGTAGGGGTCGATGCCGAGGTCTTCCGCGTCATCTTCATCGATATCATCGCGCCATTCGTCGTCATCCTCATCCGGCGTATGTCTCTCGTTTAAGCTTCTCTGGCTTTCCTCCCAATTGAGCCGATCCACATAATCGACATCACCGTCAAGATCCGTGTCGGGAATGCCGTAATATATATTATCCTTCCAATTTTTCTCCATACAGTATACCCTCCTTTCATCTGCATCCGGACCGCGCCGCATGGCACACATGTGCCTGTCAGGTATATTATATCACTTATACGATGTATTGTAAATGTTTCGGAGATGTAATAATAAAAAATGTCTGCAGGAATGGACCTGCAGACCGAGGCACCGCCGGGGTGCGGCGCCGGAAGCGTTTATTCCCACCGAAAGAAACGCACAGAGAGGGCAGTACAAAGTGCGGTAACACCGAGCATGACACAGATCGGGATAAGTATGCTTTCCGTACCAATGCCTAAAAATGTGTTTTTCATCATCGTAAATCCCTGCGTGAGCGGAAAGAAACCGCCGCGCTTTTGCGTCAAGTCCGGTTGTCAGCTCGTCAAGGAACACAAGCTCCGGTTGAGGGATCAGTGCCAGCACAATAAAAAGGCGCTGCCTTTCGCCGCCCGAAAGACTTTTTACCGCAACTTTTGCTTTGTCGCCAATGCCGAACTGCTCACAAAGTGCGTGCCAATCGGCGGGATTGCGGTAGAGGCTTGCGGTTTCCTCACAAAGTTCGGAAACCTTGATCTCTTGCTGATAGTCGCCCTCCTGAAACTGCACGCCGATGCGCTGAAAAAGCGCACTGCGTTTCTTCTTTGGGTCTTGCCCGAGCAAGCGAACAGTTCCGCTATCTGCCTGTTTTGTGCCGAGCATACATTCGATCGTAGTGCTTTTTCCGGCACCGTTTGCGCCGAGCAGACCGAATACCGTACCGCTTTTTACCGATAGGTTCAGATGATTAACCACGGTTTTCCCGGCATAGGTTTTGGTCAGTCCTTCTACAAAAACAGCTTCGCTCATTCCGTGATCATCCGGACTGCCCGTAGCTCGATATAGCCGCGCGAACCTCTGGGTTCAAGCTGGATGCGCGGGTTCTCATCGTCCCAGCGGTAGCCGATGACGGACGGATCATAGCTGTCCATCGCCGCCTGCACGGTGCGGATGGCTTCGCAGTAATCTTCCTCGCGGAAAGCCGGACCTTGAAACATCAGATATTCCGCCTCCGGCAGATGAATGGTGTCGAAGCCCTCCGGGATCATTCCCATATAATCGGTTTCGACCTCTACGCCCTGCACGTATGTGGAGGTGTTCGGCTTTTTGTACTTTTCGGGCAGCCACATGGAAACAGGCTCTCCAGAGAGCGATCTCATGCTCATGAGGATGCCCCACACATCACAGCTGACTTCCTCGCAGTATGGGAAATAATCATCTGCTTGTCTGCCGCGCTTGATGATACACAGGCGCTCCGGCTTACGGACGACCTGAATGAAAATCGGTTGAATGTTTGACACGTCGATATTCTCCTTTCGTAATTCACGATATTTTGCACCGTAAGGAATAAAGAAGGTTATCGGAACGGGATTTTTCGTGTAGTCGCTCGGATTCAGCCCGAACTCCCGGTAAAACGCCCGCGTGAAGGTATCCACATTGGTAAAACCGGCATCCATCGCCGCGTCGATCACTTTGACATCTCCGCTACGAAGCTGCTTTGCCGCCTGTGTGAGCCGGTATTTGCGGATGTACTCGGTCGGTGTAAGACCGAGGCAGTCACGGAACAGCCGATAAGAATACCACGGAGAAAACAGCGATGCCCGCGCAAGATCGGACAGACTGATTTCCTCCGTTTTATTTGCTTCTATGTAGTCCTGCATCCGCTGAACGGCAAGCACCTGTTCTTTCATGTTCTCAACTCCTTACGGACAATATTATACCGTATACGGCGAAGCTTTTCTCGACTTTTCTTGCTTTTTTGCCCTATTCGGCAAATGATTTTTTATAAGACGGCAACACCGATCTCCAAAACACAAATCCGTTTACGATAAGCAACACGCCGAAAATACACCTTGCCGCCCACTCGGGGCAAAGAAGGGCGATGCCGTTCATATCCCCGCCGCCGAAAAAGCCGCAAAGAACGCTCAGATACAGCGGGTCGAGCAGCAGAAATGCGATGGTTATGTAATAAAACACCGCGCGGAGCAGCTTGCTCTTTGCTTTACAAATCCGCTTTGCAAATACAGTCAGCAGACATGCCGCGCATAAGGTCGCAAGCGCCCCGACAAGGCAGAAAATGCCGAGCTGTGTATCGGTCATGCGCTCGGCAAATACATCGACCTGCACGCCCAGCCACATAAAGTTGATTTGTTTGAACACGCCGGTACACACGGCATACAAGAGGTGCGCACCCTCGTGAATGAGATAATAAGCGGCGACCGCCGCAAAAATACCGACGAGTTGCCGTACTCTTTTTGACATAGTGATATCCCCCCAAAAAGTTATATCTGAAGCTCCGCCCCCGCGCGCAGATATGTCAGGCGAGAGCCCAAGCGGGCTTTCATTTTCACGTATGCTTTCTCACCGGTGCAGTGGCAGGTGTAGTAAGACGATCTGCTTTCCGCCAGCGCGACGGCAACGCTATCAATATAGCTGTTACTTTCGTAGCGTCTTTTTGTCGGCTCATAAAGGTGCATCCCGCCAATAACCGCTGTCGGTTCGTATCCGAAAAGCGTTTTCGCACGACGAACGATATTCACAATACCGGCATGCGCGCAACCACAGATCAGAATCTTCTTGTTACCCGATGTGATGATGAGATCCTGCTCATGGCAAAAATCATCGGGAACCATTCTGCCGTGTCTTTTCACAAACAGATTGCCATCCGATCCCGGCAGTGGGAATTGCCCGGTGACACTCGAAAACAGCGTGATCTCGTCGTCTATCAAATAAAGGTCATCTGTAAACACAAATCGGTCTGCGGACAGAAGTGTTCTGTCTATTCCCGCATAAAAAGGGATACCAATGACTTTGACATAGTGCTCCTCCAATGCCTGCGGGCGAAGATATATTTTCGCCTTTCGGTTCTTTTCCAAAAAATATTTCAGCCCACCGCAGTGATCGACATGACCGTGCGAGATCACAGCAATATCAATATCGGCAATATCCGACCCGAGCGTTTCGGCATTTCTCAAAAAGAAGTCGTTCGGTCCCATATCAAACAGAATTTTATGGTTTTCCGTTTCCGCATACAGAGAAAGCCCGTGCTTGCATTTTAGTTTTGACGACTCCGTCGTGTTTTCCAGCAATACGATGATTTTTACCATCATTGCCGCCTCTCAATTTGTTTCTTTCTGCTTCGCCTCACGGAGCCGCTCCAGATTTTCCAGCACGAACGGACTGTTTACAGAAATACGCCCAAGCGTCGGGCATCCGTCCATTTGCTCACAATCCGCGCAGGTATCATAGCCCTTTTCCCGAACGCAGTTATGTACGGGGCAGAGCTTGTCACAGAACGGCGTTTTTGCGCCGTCTGTGCGACATCCGGTGCAGTTTATCATTTCCGGCGCGATAGGCACGCCGTTGAGTTTTGACCAAAGCGCGGCGGTTTTCTCGCGGAGGGCGTTGTCGTTTGTGATCGTTGCGATCCGGGCGTCGCACCCCTCGCAGTCCAGTCCGTAGCAGCCGATAAGCCGATCCATAATGCTTACTCCTTTGTCCGTTTTTCAGATTTTCTCGCCGTTTTGCGCTGTCGGCACAAGGTCAAGGTTCATGAGATCAAAATCGATCAGCTCGCCCTTGATCTTAAAAAAGCCGGGGAATGTGCACAGCTTTCTAAAGCCGAGTTTTTCATACAGCGCGATGGCGCGTTTGTTGTCGCTACGCACCTCAAGGTTGACCTGCTCTATCCCGGCTTCCCTTGCAAAATCAAGCACACCGTGCGCCAGCACGGTCGCCGCGCCGCAGCCCCACCACGCCTTTTTAAGGCTTATGCCGAATTCCGCGCGGTGGTACATACGTCCGCGCTTGCGGTTGAGGCTGGCGGTCCCGATTATCTCGCCGTTCACCTTGGCAAACAGTTGGATATTATCTCGGGACTCCGCCTGCATTGCAAGATAAGCGCCTTCGGCTTCCACATCAAGCGGCACGCCCTCCGCGCCGAAGCTGAGGTTATCGGTCTCGCCGCCGATGATCTTCAAATATTCAAGCAGCGCCGCGGCATCCTTCGCCTGCGCGCGCACGATCTCAAAGGGTTGGTCTTTCATTTCATTTACTTCCTTTTATTTGCCGTAACGAGATCGGTCGGGGCGCCGTTTCCGTCGTCCGTTATTCTACACGGCTTTATTTCTCTTCCATTTCTTTTGTATGTGAGCGGAGCAGCTCAAGAGCCCGCGACCGAATGCAGGACAGCGACCCTTGATCCGCATCCGCAAATTCGCACATGATGCGCGCAGAAGCGACCGCGTGAGCGTCATTTACTTTGTTTCGTCGGCTTCTGCCAGGAATTCTTGCAACAGCCCCGGATCGCTCGAATAATGGAGTTCAACGAGTTTTGCCCGTTATTCCAGCTCTGCAGGGGTCATCCCCGGAAATCGCTTCATATCCACGGTATGCTGCGCCTCGTGCTTCAGAAGCGAAACAAGAAACCGCTCGCCCTCAAAATCATACGCCTGCTCAACACAGTTGATCGTGCCGTCGGGAGACGCCCAGCCGCCGGTACCGTACCGCCCGAAGGTCAGATAGTCCATCCAGCTCCTGAATACGAAGCCCTTGAGAATGTTGACCGTGTATTCCGCCGTTCCGTCCGGTAGCTCGACACGGTAGACGGTCGGAACAGTCTCCCGCCAGATATACGGACCGTAATAGCCCTGCGTTTTTCCGAAAAGCGCATGATAGCCCTCCGCCTCAAACGCCGATCGAAGCTGCTCCGCAAGTAGCGCTTCGTCTGCATCAGGCATATTCAGGAGCGCTCGCAACTCTGCCAGCAGCTTGCCTGCCGCGTCCTGTTCCGGAATACCGCAATAAAATGTATCGCGGAAATATATCTGATACAGGCGCAGGATATTATTGAGCGCATCCGGTACTTCGTATGTCCGGTATTTCCGATCTTCAAAAATCGCCACATATGCGGGGAGAATGTCCTTGAATTCTTCACGATCGCGCATGTACTCGATCGCGCCTTTTATATCACCGCTTATAAAAAACCGACTGATCTGCATATCTGTTCGCTTCTCTATTTTATGAATTGAATTTTTTTGAGTAGTATGAAGCCGGTCGATATTTTCGATCAATAATTCGTTCTGCAACATCGCATGGTTCACCTGTGAATTAGAAGCTATCATTTGTGTGTTCCCGCTGTTTTTTCGGGAGTGTCCGTGTCAGGATCAGCGTATAGGCGACCGTGATCACGATCAGAACGGCGAGGTGGAGCAGGTGCTTTTCCGCGGTAAGGCTCGTGTCATTTGCAAATGTGCCGAGCGTGTTGATGGCGGAATGCACGAGGATGCAGGGGATCAGGCTCCCGCCGCGGTAAAAGATAGTGACGAGCAGAAAGCCGACCGCGACCGCAAAGACGATCTGGCACAGGTTATCGACAAGCTCCATACCGCTGCCGTTGAACAGGTTGATGATATGCCCGACGCCGAAGGTCACGCTTGAAATGATGACGGCAGAGCGTATATTATTTTTTGCAATGGCGACAAACAGAAGCCCTCTGAAAATCACTTCCTCAAGGAATCCGACGCAGAGCATACACACGATGCGGCAGACCATCGCCGCAGGTGAATAATTGACGGCAAAGCCGTTCCAGAGGTTCCCCGATGCCAAAGCGATGAGCGGCAGATAAAAAAGTAACCGCCATGCCGGAACGTTGGAGCGGCAAAGCCCGTACCGATCCCGTAATTTGTTTTTCAGAATAAAGGTCAGCAGAACGACCGTCTGCAAAATGCAGAAAACAGCGCTTGCCGAGTATTCGATCCCGATCATTTCATTAAGTGGATTCGCCAGCGATTGCAGGACGCAATACACCGCGATCCACACGATGGCAAAGGTCAGCTCGTTTTTCTCATACAGCTTTTTCATTCAGTGCGCTCTCCTCAAGTGTCATGACCGAGCAACCCTTGCTCTCGTAATAGGCAAGCAGCTCGGGCAGCTTCTTTTTATCGTAGCTCGTAATGCAGTCGGACAGCACATGAACGGTATAGCCGCCCTTTGTCATGTTATAGCAGGTGGATTTGATACAAGCCGCGGCGTCTGCTCCGACTACATAAAACTCGTCAATACCGTTTTCCTTGATGAAATCCAAAAACTCCTCGTTTGTCAGTGCGCTGCTCTTTGACTTCGTAAAGATATGCCCGGACACGACCTTCAGCTCCGGCACGAACTCCGCGCCGCGCGTGCCGGGCTTGAAGGTCCTTGTCCCGTCCGACAGATTATTGTGCTGAATATAAATGATGTGCAGTCCCTTCTGAACCGCCCAATCAATCGCCGTGTTGACTTTTTCAATGATTTCCCTGTAATTTTTAGTGATGTCGTTTTGCAGGTCGATAACGACCAACGCGCTGTTTTTCATAATATGTTACTCCTTAAATTTCATTTTTCTGATATCGATCGCGACGGATCATTATTGCGGATTTTTTATACGCAGTATTTTATCAAGAAACGCATCGACATGACGGATGGTATCTTCATTGACCGTTTTACTGCCCTTTTTGCGGATGATCGTCATGTGTCCGTTGCTTTCATTCTCGGCTATCAGCCGGAAGGTGACCGGAAGATCGGACAGCTCCGCGCGGTGCGCATACAAAGCACAGCCGTCGGGAGTAACTTCAACATCCTCGCTGCCTTGCAGGACGAGCGTCGGTGCCTTGGCGCGGGAGAGTCCCGCCACGGCGTTGGGATCGCAGTTCCTTCCGAACAAAATCCGCTGCATCGGCAGGACGAGACTGCTCACCAGCCTTCCGTATTTGGGTATACTTCCGTTCGCCTCCGCGATGACAGCCTCATCCGACGAGAAAAACGGCGCATAGGCGACAATAGCGTCAACCGGCTCGCCCGCACAGCAAACGGCGTATGCGCCCATGCTGTGTCCCATCAGAATGACGGGAAGCGAGCCGTCATTGACAAGATCAAGCGCGTTTTTCAGGTCGATGACCGCCTGCGGGAAGCCGTAAAAATGTCCGGAGCTTCCCGGATAGCCGCTGTATTCAAAGGCGAACACCTTATACCCCTGTGCGGCAAAGTGATGTATCTCCGGGAGATAATATTCAACCCCGGTCCCCATTCCGTGGGCAAAAACAATGAGCCCGCGCGTCCCCGACTCGTTCCAGAGGTAGCCCGCAAGGCGGTTTTTGCCGCTCTTGACGGTCATTTTGCGCCCTTCGGCGGGCGGCTTTATTTTTTTGTACGGCTTGAACATCGCGGCATTGACAAAAAAGGCGATGCAAAAAAAGCATACAAGCAAAATCAAAGGTAATAAGAACAAGAATTTCATTATGCGTTTTCTCCTTGCAAATTCCGGTCTCGGCATGCAGTTCTAAAAACAACAGCCGCAGTACAAACCGATCCACGATCTGCACTGCGTCTAAGCGTCTGGCATTTTGATCTCCTCAATTTTTCCGTTCTTATAGCGTATCACACAGGTGTATTTGCATTTCGGACAGAACAACGGAAAGTCCTCCAGCACCGTATGCGACCGCACCTGTATCCTTGTTTTGCCGCCGCATTTCGGGCAGCAAAGCCAATCTGTTTCCGATCTCGGTTGTTCGATCATTTTATCACCTGCTCATTTGTCGGGGCGGAGATAAGCGTGATCTGCCGTGTTTTGCAGCCCTCGGTCGGCTCGACTTTCATATATTTGAGTGCAATTTTATTGATCTCTGAAAGGAAGCCCATAAATTCTTCATCCGTCAACAGTAATGTGCAGTTTGTAAGTAACAGCATATCCTTTTTTGGATCGCCATTGCCGCCGGCAAAATATTTTGCAAACGACGCGCAAATACCAAGCAGCGCCATTTGCACCGCATTCCCGCTTTCATCCTCGGTAGACATAGCATCTTTATTCAGCCGATAAATACTTTCAACTGTGCCGCGAATGCGATTCTCGCCCACGACCGTAAGAATGGAATGATCCGCAAGGATTTTGACATGCCTGTATAAACTTGCGTTCGGAATGTCGGGCAGCGCTTTTTTGAGTTCTTTTACCGTGCCGGTTTCGTGAAGCAAAAAATACTGAAATATCCTCTGACGAACAGGATTCATGACTACTTCTGCGATCTCCATCTATCGATATCACTCCTCGTATTATTTTATGTATATATTATATTCTCATTTTTGAGAATGTCAAGAGGTAAAATCGATTTTTGCACCGGAAATATGTGAAAAAGCGGAGATCGATCACGTCATTTCCCCCTGCGCCGCCATGACCGCGCCCCTGTACGTCCGTTCCAGATGGGATTTTATGATCTCTTCGTCGTACTTCAGCGAATTGTTGGCAATGATGCTTGCATACCCGTGGGCAAAAGCGCCCGGTTCCCGATAAGCCCCGCCACCCGACCTTTTT
>ULWY01065290.1_pt1 | contig 10437 bp, 12 predicted proteins | sample 1960761 | NCBI WGS metagenome assembly ULWY01 (sample SAMEA4835824, study PRJEB28245) | human gut metagenome | biome: gut microbiome; material: fecal sample | place: Denmark | collected 2008
CCATGTAGCTTTTAGGATTGGTGAATGTCTACAAAGATACGAAAAATGATTGTATGGGTTCTCAGATTTGGTGGTTTATCATTGTTCGGAGAGAAAATAGTTCCGACGTTTTGTAGCTTTTCATACAGTGATGTGCCGACTGATTTCTTGACAGATTTTTAGTTCCTGATGGAGTATCGTTTGTTTTTCACCAATTTTGGAGGCTTGCACCCGAATCCGGTGCATCCGGTCTTTACTTTTGCCGAAAATCAAAAACGAGAAGAAGTATGAAAGAGATGACAGAAAAACTATCCCTTTTGTGGGGAATGATGCTTGCGGTAAACATGTATGTTTTGTTTGTCTGTTTGGGTGTATTCGGTGGTTTCGATTCTTTTATCAGAGGGTTGGATGGCTTGGAGATAATCCTTTCAGTGGGCACATTGCTGGCTGGCTATCTGTGTTGTGAAGGCTGTATGAAGCATTGGGGCGGAAAAAGAGTACGGAAAGTGTATCCGGCAAAGGTTATCCTTGGCATGATAGTGGTAGCTGTAGCCTATTTGTTGGCTATAGTGATAAAGCCATCCAGTGGGAAAGACGAGTTGATACGGGCGATGTCCTCCTTCGATTTCTGCTTATTGGTCTGTGTGGAGTTTGTATTCGGAACATTGATGGTTTTCATGATTCGATTTTTTGAAAGCCTGTTTTTGTCCAATGGAAGTGAGAACTAATTAAAAGAACCGTATATGAGAAAATGTAGTTTGATATGTCTGTTGCTTTTCTGCGTGCTGGCAGGAAAGGCACAAGTGAAGAAACAGGTATTAATGAATGTGTATGCCGCCAATGCGGGGCTGGCAGCGTTGGATGGTGACGAGGCTCTCAGAAAGGCTCAGTTGGTTACCTCGAACGGTGTGACCATTGAGTATGACCTGGCGAAAAAGGAAATCCGTCTGCATATCCATCTGCCTGAGAAACATGACTTGTTTTACATCGATAAAGTAGAAAAAGACAGCAATGGGAATACCGTTTACCAGTGTACCGGAGCTTCTCAACAGGGAAAGGTTGAGATTGTAGCCTTTCAGTCGGGCGATGTGATATTGGCAGCAATTGATCGTGGTGTCATTTTCATGATTTCCAATAAATCCAAGTTGGAAATGCTGGAAGGAGAGTGATGAAAGAAATCGGTAAAAAACGAACGTTCGTTTTACATCAGACAAACGGATGTTTTACATCAAACGAACGTTCGTTTAACTTTATCTGTCCGTTCGTTTTTTATGTAAACAAACGGATGTGTTTGCTTTTTTTGACCTTGCACACAGATTTGATGCAATATTCTCCTATTTTTGTGGAAAGAAATCTAAATTGCTGTACGATGAAAAACAGAATCGGTATATGGCTGGTGAGTCTGCTGCTCCGGCGCAAGCGGATTACCCTGAAGGAAATACAGAAGGCCTGGAAGGAGTATAGCGATGAGTACGGTATCGAACTGCATCGGAATACGTTCATGAAATACAAGCGTCTGGCCGAAGAGATGTTCGACATTAACATCGAGTGTGACCGCCGTACGAATGAGTACTACATCGATGCGCCGGAAGAAATCAACCGCTCGCCGTTGAACCAGTGGCTCATCCGGACTACTGCTTCTTCGGACGTGATTTCCCGGAGAAGGAAGCTGGACGACCGGATTGTGCTGGAAATGACCTTCGGCGGTGAGGAACACCTGGATGTCCTGACCGAAGCGATGATGAAGAACAAGTGTGTAACCATCGTGTATCATTCCTATTGGGGGGAAGCCGCTACCTTTACCGTGGAGCCTTATTTCATCAAGTTCTTCAAGCAGCGCTGGTACCTGATAGGGCTCTGCCGCGAGCGCGAAGGGATACGGGTCTATTCATTCGACCGTATGGACAGTGCCGAACTGACTACCGAAAGTTTCAGGATGTCTTCCGAGCATACGCCACAGGTGATGTTCAACGATACATACGGCATCATCAACGACGATACCAGGGTGGAAAATGTTGTCTTGAAATTCAATCTGAAACAAGGAAACTACATCCGTACCCGTCCTCTCCACCACAGCCAGGAATTGGTATCGCAGGACGAGGATTCGATGACTTTCCGGTTGAGGCTCAAGCCTACCCTCGATTTTGTGCAGGAACTGCTTTCCTACGGTTCCACCTTGCAGGTGCTGGCGCCGGAATCCCTGGTTCAGGAGATGCGCAGAACGGTGAATGAACTGTGTGCGCTGTACCGGCAGGAGGGTACGGGTGTAGAAAGCTAATAAAAAGCATAAAAGCGGATTTTTGCCCATAATAATATTCATGAAAAGAGCGTCATATTGAACAAAAAATGTATATTTGCATAACATCGGCCGGAGAAATGGCTGGTGAAGTATGTGAAAGCGTTTTTTGCTTTATCCTAAAATCGAAATCGCCAAATTTTAGTAGAGGGGTAGAGACAATATGGCGCTCATACGTTTTGTATATGTATGTCTGTACAGCCCATGCTGTATAGTACCCTTACATACCGGAACGGCGTGAGTATTGTTTCTTTATTCATTTCTACGGGGCGTTTGGCGATGCCTGATTTTGATGAGTGGAGTAGGCAATGGGCTCACGCTTTTTTAGTTGTACTCATGAAAAACATAATGTTCCAAGAGGACGAATACTAATTATAAAAGGCAAGGAGGTATTTATGCCACTTTTCAGAATTACAGTAAAGCAGTCGAAGGTCTCCAATGGAGTCCGTCTTGAGAAAGGAATGTCAGTAGAAGTAGTTTCAAATTCATTCAGTAATCCGGTTTCAACAAATGGCGGTCAGCCTGTAGTGGATGCTTTCAATCGCATTTATGGGGTTGATATAAAGAAGGTTGGGGCACTTAGTATGGTTTATTTGGATGTGGAACGCTTAAAATAAATTTATTTATTAATATTAATCTTTAAATTCAATCGCATTGTATTCAAGTTTTTAGTATACTTTTTAAGAATGCGGATTATACTTCTTCAAATGAACTTATTCTTCATTTTGACAAAGTATACTTTGTAATTTCCTGAGGGTGATAGAAATCTTTATGGTAAAAAATAAAGAAGTCAACAGATTTCAGGTTAATGTAAAAAATAGTCGCCCTTTTTTAGGACTTAAACTGTGTTACAATGTGACAAATAATAATCTTATATGAACTAATGATATGGCAAGAGAAATTTCTGATAAAACCCCAAAAAATATTGAGAACTTATATGCTGAATTATTGCATATAATACGTGATACTAAACAAGATGTTTCGGAACTGAAGGTATTGAACTCTTCTTTAAATACTATTAAAAGAACTATTTGGGAAACACTGAATGCTCAGATTGACTTGTCTGTCAATGAGTTGTCTAAAGCATTAAATGAGACAGTCTGGGACAATCTTGTAATAGCATTTTTTGGGGAAACGAATGCGGGCAAAAGCACCATTATAGAAACATTCCGTATTTTGTTTGATTTGAACAGACAGAAAGGAGACGGACTTATCGTAGGAGATGGTAGACATGATTTCACTAAGACTTACGAGGAATACAAGTTGTCTATAGGTGGTCATCAGTTTACTTTAATAGATGTACCTGGCATAGAAGGTAATGAAGAGGAATTTAAAGATGTTATTCAAACAGCGCTCCATAAGGCTCATTGTATATTCTATGTGCAAGGTCACAATAAAAAGCCGGATGAAGCTACTGCAAGAAAAATAAAGAAATATCTTGGCGACTGGGTAAAGGTATATTCAATTTATAATGTTCGTGGCGGAGCTGGAAATTACGATGAAGAAGATGAGCGTGAAACGCTTCTTACAGAAGGTGTTTTAAAAACAGAAAATCTGATTAAAATAGAATTTAGGAGAGTATTAGGTGATGTATATGCTGGGCATATTACCTTGCAAGCTCTTTTAGCAATGTGTACTAAGGCTGTTTTTTCTGAACAGCGTGAAGACTTGATTAAAACTCAACAAAAGTTGCTTAAATATTTTGGGAACGCTAAGCGAATTATGCAATTCAGCCAGTTCCAAACTATAATCAATCTTGTGGAGCAAAAGGCTTTCAACTTTCAATCGGAGATTATGGAAGCTAATAAACAGAAACTTGTGTCACTGGCTAATCAGGTTTCCGGTATGATTAATCTTGTCATGGAAGAACAGAAGGATGATTTAAAAAGATTATCAGATAACTTAAAGTCTGTAGAACGAGATGTTTGCAATAACTATCTTGATTCGGCTTATAGAAATATCTTGAATAAATCAAGAAATGCGATAGATAGTATATACGGTAACTTAAAAAATGAGGTTTTTGTATTGATAGATAATAAGGATAGTAAAATTAAAACCCGTGTTGAATATATACAAAAAGGCTTATTGATGGAACTTAAAAGTCGTATTAAAAATGTTATTCGAGATGAACTTTCCCGTGCAAGTAATAACGCCAATCGCAAAATCAAAGAACTTGATGGTATTCGTTTGTCATCCATCAATTTTCATGTAGATATTGACCTTGATGCGGAAATAGACTTCAGCGGCGCTCTATCTGAATTAGATATTGATTTAGATGATGTATTAGGATGTGTAACTAAAATAGCAGGATCAGCTGCTGCTGGTGCAGGAGTTGGTTCTTTTATTCCAGGGGTAGGGACTATAATTGGGGCGGCTGCTGGAGCTATGATAGGAGGAATAGCCCATGCTGTCAGTGGTGACGGTGGAAAAGCTGATGCAAAACATAGTGTTTCTGAAGCTGTTAGCAAAGCAAAGGCAGAAGCAAAACATAATTTATTTGAAGTGTTATCTTCTGTTTTAAACGACATTGAAAATGAAAAGAATAAACTTAAAACTTCAGTTAGGAGAGAACTGAACAATATAGAAACAATGAATGAATCTTTAGAGAATTTTAATAATGGTATAGAGAAATTTGTTAAACAATTAAAATAATAATAAGATATGGAGGAATTTAATATAATAAGTAAGCGTATCAAAAAATTAAATTCATTAAAACGTTTGTTGGAATCAGGGCTTAATTATATCCCGGAGTTACAAACATATATTGATAAGGTAGTTAGTATTATAAACAGTGTAAAAGATGGTGAAATAAGTGTTGTATTATTAGGAAGCTTTTCGGATGGCAAAACAAGTGCGATAGCTGGATTGTTAGGTCGCTTAGAGGATAATATGAAGATAGATAATGATGAGTCTTCTGATGAACTTACTATTTACCGTCCAAAAGATTTAAAGAATGGATTTAAGATTGTTGATACTCCAGGGCTTTTTGGAACAAAAGAGAAAGAGATAAATGGGAAAGATGTTAAATTTTCCCAGATAACCGAACGATACATTTCTGAGGCTCATATAATTATATATGTATGTGATGCTGTTGTTCCATTAAAAGAGAGCCATGTAGAGATTATTAGTCGTATCATGCGTGATTATCATAAATTAGATAACACAATCTTCGTACTCAATAAGATGGACGAGGCAGGTTATGATTTGTTGGATGCCGATGATTTTAGCAGAGGTTGTGAAATAAAGAAAGCTAATATTATTTCTAGACTTCGTAGTACTATTAATTTGACTCCTGATGAAGAGAAACATTTACATATTGTTTGCATTGCTGCTGATCCTAAGGGTAAAGGATTGGCATATTGGTTCTCCCAAATGGATAGCTATTATGAACGTTCTCATATAAAAGATCTAAGAAATTGCATCAATGTTGTAGTTGATAAGACTGATAAAGAGTCGCTTTCATCCTCAACATATGAAACATCTGTTTGGGATGTTGTAAATACTTTAGGTAAGGCTATTGATGAGACAACCAAACCGGTAAATAAAGTTCTTACCAAGATAAAAGAGTCAGCCGATGACCTTGTAGAGGATGAAAAGCAGCTAAGGAAAGAACTTTCTTTGTCAAAGAATGAACTAAAAGATGCTTTAAATGAAGTAAAAAATGATGCCTTGCGAGAAATTAGGAGTGCATCTATTGAAACTATGGGAGAAATTATTTCAAATTATTTGGGTGAACAAGGTGGAAATATTACCTTTTATATTTTCCGAGATAAAATAAATTCTCTTATAGATCAATGTTGTGAAACAAATGCAAAGGCTGTCAGCATTACAGCTGTAAAATTGGAGAAGAGTTACTCTATGCAAAATGAAATGCTCAATGACGCTGTTCAGTTTGGTATAAGTGGACTTAAGAATCTGAAAGTATCAGGAGAACAAGTAAAGGCTGTTAGAGATATTATTGCCAGTGGTTATAAATTTAAGCCGTGGGGAGCAATTAATTTAGGCAAGAGTATCACGAAATGGGCAGGATGGATAGGAGCAGGGCTTGGAGTTGCATTTGAACTATATGGTTGGTATAAAGAGCATAAAGAAAAGAAAAAGTTGGAAGAACTGAAAACAACATTAGGAAAAGCTGTCAATGATTGTATGTCTGACATTTTCAACATGTTCAATTCTGATGAACTTTATTATAAAAACTTTGCTCCATCTTACATTGATTTATGCAAGAAGATAAATGAGCGAAATAAGGAGATTGAGGATTTACAACTGAAAGTGAAACAACTAGAACAGTATAAGCAACGCATTGATCAGTGGAAAAAAACGGGAGAGTATATTGAATACAATGAAATTTAATTCTTAAGAAGTTATATTATGGGTATTGAAACGAAGAAAAAAGAAAAAAAGACTAAGAGTAATCTTTTAAAAGCTGGAGCTGCTCTTGCAAGCCTTGTTATTGCAATTGTTTTTGGAAAAAAATGAGAATAAAGTCATATTATTAGGAATAATAATTTTCCAAATTACTAATTGAGGCTACAGGTTCAGTGCAATTGACATTGAATATATTTATAATTCGCGGTTTTGTCAGTAACATAAAATATTTTGACAAAATTTGCTGTATTGATTATTTTATGATTCGGAATATCTATTTTGTTTCTGATATTTAAATTAATGATTAAATGGGAGATTTTAGTTTAGTTATACTATAATAAAAATGAATATGGAAAATAATTGGGATATAGATAGAGATTTTTTCATGTCTATTGAAGATAAATTTGAAATTTCAGGCAGAGGTGTTGTTGTGACCGGTAGAATTGAAACCGGTGAAATTAATGTTGGTGATATTGTGATTATTCAGAATCTGAATAATAGCATTGCTTCTACTGTAGTAGGAGTGGAAATGTTCAGAAAATTGTTGGATAGAGGTGAAGCGGGAGATAACGTAGGTTTACTTCTTAGTGAAGTAAAAAAAGATCAGATTGATACAGACGCTTGTCTTATTAAGGCGGGCGAAGAATCTTCTACTGACATAATAATGCGTTGCCCTAACTGTGGTCGTTGGGTAATGTGTGAGAGGAAAATTTATAAAAATAAGATTGTTGATAAAATTATAAAGAATAAAGGAAAGATTGCAGGTGCTATGTTAACCGTAACTACTGGAAATCCTACTTTTATTTCAGTTGGAAATGTTGTAGACAATGTAGTTAATGATGAATCTAGTAATGGGGCAGAGGAGGTTGGTAAAATATATTTCAATTGTCCTAGATGTTCTCATTCTTGGAGTGAGAAATAAAATTTGTTATACAATAATTCCGATTATGAGAATATTATATAATTCAAAACATTATGATTAGAGGTATTACACTTTTCCGATGTACTAAGTGTGGAAAAATATTTTCTGCACCAGATATAGAACTAAATGCAACAATTTTTTCTATGCCTCAACCCTGCAAGCGTTGTGGAAGTATAAGAACATATCCATTGTCAAGCTTTTTGTTTAAGTCCTCATATAAAAAGATCTGGGAACAAATGGAGAAAAATAAAACTTGATTATATTTAAGGATTTCAAGATTGACCATGAATAAAGAAAATATAATACCAAAATTTTTGGAGGACGGTTGCGAATATATTTAATTCAGTCAATTCGAAAAGAAGTTTAATATGTTCCGTTCTCTAGCTGAACAAGGAGTGATTGATGCACCGCTTTATTATGCATCGCTTCATTTACGTGGACTTGGTACTGGAAGTTATCACGTAGTAGTATAGAATGGTATAAGATGGCAGCTGGAAACGATTGTAAAAAAGCAAAGGAGGCTTTGGAAAAACTGATCACAAGTAATCATGATTTATAACTCATAAATATGATACAATTTAAAACCAAAAATCAAAATCTGGTCAATACCACAAGCAATGGCGTTCCGTACATAAAGAAGTGTTTTACCCTTTATGGAATACAAGTTTGTGGTGTATTCCCTGTGTTTGAGGGAATAAAAGTGACGTTAGACGGGACTGTTGATTCACTCTATAAGCAACTTGGTAACACAGATTATGCGTTTTATCATGGGACAATGAAGCTTGCTACGAAGAAACTCAAGCAGATGATGATGGATGATCCTGAAATCAGAAATCAATTTTCTATGGAACAAATAAAGGATATTGAAACCGAGAAAGAAAAGATATCCGGACTTATCTGGCATCATTATGAGGAACTGGATGGAGAAAAACCTATTATGCAACTTGTGGATGAGAAACTTCATTCTGCTTGTTCGCATACAGGAGGCTCTTATACTTGGAACAAAAAACATCTGATTTGACATTTTTATAAAAAATATTATTCATGCACATGCTATATGTGCAAGCTGCCTATACCTTTGTGTCATGATTAAGGAAGTTGATAACATTAATACTTATTGTCATGAGCACAAAGCGTATGAATATTTTGGAATGCATAGAGGTGATTGCTGATAAAGCTGAGAATTCTCAGTTGAGCGAATCGTTCTTCAATGAGGTTGACGGGCAGATAAGATATGTATCGCGCAAGTTGGGTATCAACAGAATACAGGCTGTTGTGCTGGCTCTGATGGTGAACAGAAGTTTTGATACAAGGATTGAACTTAATGATTTGTCGGACTATCTGAACTGTAAGTATATAAAGATGCTCAAGTACTCGGCCGATGTGGAGGGGCTTGTGAAATCTCATCTTATTGCCTGTACAAGGGGAAGAGGGGATGGTAATCTTACTTACAGGGTACCTCCAGTGGTAATAGAGCATCTCAAGAATAACAAAAGTTACAAATATGAGTTGCCTAAGAATTTAACTATAAACGAGTTTTTCGGTAAGCTCAACGAGTATATTGATTGCCGGGTGAATGAGGAATGCAGTATAGAGGGCTTTCAGAACGATGTGGTGGAGTTGATTGAGAACAATCTCCATCTGGATTTTGCAAGCAGGACTAAGGCTTTGGAACTTGACGTCAATAATCTGGCTCTCTTCTTGTTTGTGTGTGACGCGTTTATTCAGAACAGAGAGGAAAATGTAAGGCAGCAGGACCTTGCTGATATGTGTTGTAACAAATATCATTTCAAGTCTGTCTGCAATCTGCTGATGGAGGGTAAGCACTGTCTTCAGAAGTTGAATCTGATAGAGTTCTGCAATGAGGACGGGATGGTGAACAGGGAGGAATATAAGCTTACTGAGGATACGAAGAGAACTTTTCTGTTCGGAGTGAAGGCCGGTGGCTCGGACAACTCATCCGGAAATTTCTCCTCTTTACTTATGGACTGCAGGTCTTTGCCCGCAAAGGAGCTGTTCTATAACAGAAGGGTGACTGATTCTATAAACCAATTGGCAGGTCTGCTGGAACAGAATAATTTTTCTGATATTTGCAGACGTCTGAAGGAAAAGGGACTTCGCAGTGGATTTGCATGTCTTTTCTACGGTGCTCCGGGAACGGGAAAGACGGAGACGGTTTATCAGCTGGCGAGACGGACCGGGAGAAACATCATGCGTGTGAATATCTCTGAGATTAAGAGTAGCTGGGTGGGTGAAAGTGAGAAGAATATAAAGAATGTATTCAATAAGTACAGGTTTCTTGTGGAGAGGTCGGAGGCGGCTCCTATTCTGTTGTTCAACGAGGCTGACGCTATTCTTGGCAAGAGAATGGAGGGAGCCGAGCGTGCCGTGGACAGGATGGAGAACTCTATTCAGAATATCATCCTGCAGGAAATAGAGAATATGGAGGGTATTCTGATTGCTACCACGAATATAGCGGGAAATCTTGACAAGGCTTTTGAAAGGAGGTTTTTATACAAGATTGAGTTCGAAAGACCGGATATTCAGGCGAAGTGTGCTATATGGAAGTCGATGATACCTGAACTGGATGAGGATGAGGCTGAATGTCTGGCATCGAGATATGATTTCAGTGGAGGACAGATTGAGAATATCTGTAGGAAAAGAACTATAGATTCTATTTTATGGGGAAGCGAAAACCTGGATTTTGAAAAGCTGAAAGAGCATTGCGAATCGGAAATTATGCATATAGGAAAAACGGAAAGAAGAAAGATTGGTTTCAGGTAAACCAGTCTTTCTTCTTTTATATTCCGGTGTCGCTGATCATTTTACATACTGCCGAAAACGGAGCATACCCACCCACTCAGAACGGCTT
>ULWY01047890.1_pt1 | contig 10436 bp, 11 predicted proteins | sample 1960761 | NCBI WGS metagenome assembly ULWY01 (sample SAMEA4835824, study PRJEB28245) | human gut metagenome | biome: gut microbiome; material: fecal sample | place: Denmark | collected 2008
TGAATACTGCGAAGGCGTTAATGTAATTCCTATCGATTCTATTTACACTCCGATCCGTAACGTGAAGTACACCGTAGAAAACTACCGTGTAGAACAGAAGACTGACTATGAAAAGTTGGTTCTTGAAATCACAACGGATGGTTCCATTCACCCGAAAGAAGCGCTGAAAGAAGCTGCTAAGATATTGATTTATCACTTCATGTTGTTCTCTGACGAAAAGATTACTCTTGAGACTTCAGATAACGACGGAAATGAAGAATTCGATGAAGAAGTATTGCACATGCGTCAGCTCCTGAAAACTAAGTTGGTTGATATGGACTTGTCAGTTCGTGCTTTGAACTGCTTGAAAGCTGCTGATGTTGAAACATTGGGCGACTTGGTACAGTTCAATAAAACCGATTTGTTGAAATTCCGTAACTTCGGTAAGAAATCGCTCACTGAGCTTGATGATTTGCTCGAGAGTCTGAATCTTTCGTTTGGAACAGATATTTCTAAGTATAAATTAGATAAAGAATAAAAAATGAGACATAATAAAAAATTCAACCATTTGGGTCGTACTGCTTCTCACAGAAACGCAATGTTGTCAAACATGGCATGTTCTTTGATCAAGCACAAAAGAATCACTACGACTGTTGCGAAGGCTAAAGCTTTGAAAAAGTTCGTTGAGCCGCTGATTACTAAGTCTAAAGAAGACACTACTAACTCACGTCGTGTTGTATTTAGCTACTTGCAGGACAAATATGTAGTAACTGAGCTTTTCAAAGAAGTCTCTGTAAAAGTTGCAGATCGTCCGGGTGGTTACACTCGTATCATCAAGACTGGTCATCGTTTGGGTGACAACGCAGAAATGTGTTTCATCGAATTGGTAGACTATGATGAAAACATGGCTAAGACTGCTGCTAAGAAAGCAACTCGCACTCGCCGTTCTAAAAAATCTGCAGCTGCTGAAGAAGCTCCCGCTACTGAAGCTGTTGCTGAAACTACAGAGGAAGCCCCTAAAGCTGAATAATTCTGTAAACACTAAATATATTAAGCGTCCGCATTCGCAAAGAGTGTGGACGCTTTTTTGTATATTGATATCGTGGTAGTTGTCCTTTCTTATATGTTCTTGTCCCACTTCTGTTATGTCCGTGTGTATGCTTCTATAGGGCCGTGTTACGCGTTTAGAACAAAAGTAATATATCTTGTATGCATCAGTTGTTTCGTTTTATTATACCTCTTTTAAATGGCGTTTTTTTAATGTATTTGCCACTACTATCAAAACAAAAGCATCCCGCATGAAGAGAACTTTGCTCTTCGTGCGGGATGCTTTCTTTATAACTCTGTTTAAGACGTTATTTTCTATTTATAAGATTCATGAATTCCTCACGAGTCGTGGCTCTGTTGAAAGCGCCTGTAAAGTCTGACGTTGTGGTGATAGAATTCTGTTTCTCTACGCCACGCATCTGCATACACATGTGTTTAGCCTCTACTACCACCATTACACCTAACGGGTTCAAGGTCTCCTGTATGCACTCTTTAATCTGTAGCGTCATGCGCTCTTGCACTTGCAGGCGGTGAGAGAATATATCTACCACACGGGCTATCTTACTTAGTCCGGTGATATATCCGTTCGGGATATACGCCACATGAACTTTACCGTAAAACGGCAGCATATGATGCTCACACATAGAGAAGAAATCTATATCCTTCACGATGACCATCTGGCTGTATTCCTCTTTGAATTTAGCGGCAAGTAACACCTCTTTCGGATCTACTTCATATCCTCTTGTCAGCGTAAGCATAGCTTTGGCTACTCGCTCCGGAGTTTTTACCAACCCTTCGCGTTCAGGGTCCTCGCCTAAGAGAGTTAAAATTTCTTTGTAGTGTCCCATCAGTTTCTGTATCTTGTCTTCTGGGAACTTCAGCAAGTTAGTATCAATCATTATTCTATGGGTATATTAATTTGTTCACGGACTATAGCCACTTCTTTGAATTTGCCGCTTTCTTTCAGCTTGCGCATGGTGGCGTATGCCTCTTCCATGCTCTTGAAATCGCCTACGCGGCACAGCCAGCGCGGAGATTGGAAATAAGTGTATACCGGTATTTCTGGAAAATCTTCTTTAATCTTTTCGCCTATAGCGTTGGCTTCGGTGCGTGCTACGTGCGAGTTGTTTCCGGCGTATACCTGTACTCGGAATCCTCTCGCCTTTAATACCTTGTTGTTTGCCGCAGCAGAGCCTTGCGATGAATTGCTCCGTACATATCGTAAACCTATGAGCGAGGTGATGTGCTCATCTTGGTGTATGGTTACGCTGCCCTCTCCAGCCTGGCGAGTCTGCAGGCTTTCTACGATGTTCCGTTGTGCGCTGACAGCAGAAGCAGAAAGAAATAACAGAAGCGATAACAGATATTTCATGTATAAAATGGTGTTTATGAATTGGCAAGGCAGCCTGACGGAAGTGATAAAGCTACCGCCAGGCTGTAGTTACTTGTCAATTCAGTGTATGAAGTGAATTATTTAAAAGCGTCGATAATGCCTTTGAAATCGGCTGCCTTAAGAGCTGCACCACCGATCAAACCACCGTCAACGTTAGGTTTTGCGAACAATTCTTTAGCGTTAGAAGGCTTGCAGCTACCACCGTAAAGGATAGTAGTGTTTTCAGCTACTTCGTTACCATATTTTGCAGCAACCAAAGAACGGATGTATGCGTGGATTTCTTCAGCCTGTTCAGGAGAAGCAGTCTTACCTGTACCGATAGCCCATACCGGCTCGTAAGCCAAAATAATCTTGCCGAAATCTTCAGCCGACAAAGAGAATACAGAAGCCAACTGAGCTTCTACTACTTCGTTCTGCTTGTTAGCTTCGCGTTCTTCCAATACTTCACCGATACAGAAGATAGGCTTCAAGTTGTTAGCCAAAGCCAATTTAACCTTTTCGGTCAAGATTTCAACTGTTTCGTGATAGTAAGCGCGACGTTCTGAGTGACCCAAGATAACGTATTCAGCGCCTGTAGAAGCAACCATTTCTGCTGAAACTTCGCCAGTATAAGCGCCTGATACTTTGTCTGCGCAGTTTTCTGCACCTACACCGATGATGTTCTTGTCAACGATAGGAGTTACAGAAGCCAAGTGGATAAACGGAGTACAGATTACTACGCCACAGTTAGGTTTGTCTGCTGTCAATACTTCGTTCAATTCTTTTGACAAGGCAATACCTTCTTGCAGGTTCTTGTTCATTTTCCAGTTTCCTGCTACGATGTTTTTTCTCATTTTGTTTAATTTTTAAAGGTTTATATTTCGATTGAAATTATTCTTTCGTTTCATTCTCTTTGTCTTCCTTTTTAGACCTTCTTCTTTTCCAGCTTATCCAAATTAAGTCGCAAAGTATGAATACTGCCAGCGGTCCGAAAAACCATCCCGCTACCATCAGTATCTTATGCGGTAGCGTCTTCGGGTTCAGCTGTCCGATGAGTAACTTATCAAGCGGCTTGTTCAGCTGATATTCGTCGGGCAGACGGTTTACGCTCCATTTGTTTATTACGACTCCTTTCTTCAGCAGAATCAGTCCGGGGTTAGAGCGCACCATAGTCTTCAGGGTAATATCGTCCATCAGCGCGAAAGGATACTCAGCTCCGGTGTTCTCCGTCCAGCTGTCTATGTCTTTGTCGGGCGAAGCCGTGACGCACAGAAAGTTGTATTTATGCTCTATACAGTAATCGTATATTTCGTTTATAAGATCCATATTGCTGTCGTCGGCCTCCGCCAGATGAGTGGAAACCAGCAGAAACGTGTATCTGTCGTCATTAAGTACGCTTTCGGTCAAGTCTTCTCCGTCGGTAACCGCAGTAATGGCGAAATCGTGTATAGGCGGTTCATATCCCTTCTCTTTCACCCGTGTCTTGGCGTCGATGAATGTCCATGTGCTGTCGGTAGGGCAATTGTCGATGGTGAACTCTTGCTGCTTTCCGTCTTTCTCATAGATGAAAGTAGTTTCGTAAGTCGTCATCTTTTCCCCTTCAGGTATTGTCATTCCCTTGGCAATGTCTGCGCCAATGTGATACGGGCGGAAGTCGAATACAGGCAGATAGCGTATGGTATATATCGAGTAGCAGATAATGAATAAGATGCTATACAGCGATACCAGCCAATCAACCTTAGAGCTGACTATCTTATATAGATGCACTTTTCTCCACTTGAATATGGAAATGGCGGCTATCAGCAGTGCCAGGTTTTTGAAGAAAGTTTCCCAGTTTGAAAGAACCAGCGCATCGCCAAAACATCCGCAGTCCGATATCGGGTTGTCGATGGCCAGCCAAAGCGTTAGCGGAGTGAAGAAAGACATCACTATGAGCATGACGGTAGGAATGATTCTGCGGTGGATACCGAAGAACAGATACAATCCGAGCGCGAACTCGATAATCCCCATCGTCATAGCACCGATATAGGTAAGTACGGACGGAAACATATCCATCATTCCCCACGCCTCTAGATAGTCTTGTATTTTATAGGCAGTCCCATACGGGTCGTTCGCCTTGATGAACCCGGAAGCGATAAAAGTGATGGCCAATAAAAATCGGCAGACATTTACCCAAGCGATAACTATTCTATGTAGATTTTCTTTTTTCAACTGTTCAGTCCTCAAATTCCAGTTTGATAAGTCCGAAAACGGAATAGTTGATCATGTCCATATAGTTGGCGTCTATTCCTTCAGATATCAGCGTCTTTCCGTTCAATTCCTCTATTTGCTTGGTGCGGTATATCTTCATCAAGATGAGGTCTGTATACGATGTGATGCGCATGCTGCGCCATGCTTCGTCGTAGTCATGGTTTTTGGCGAGCATCAATTCTAGTGCATTCTTGGCATACTTATCGTATAGCTCCAGCGCCTGCTGTTCGTTGATGTCTTCTTTTTCGGCATATCCCAGTTCCAGCTGTATCAGTCCGATGATGCCATAATTCACGATACCAATGAACTCAGGGCGTATGCCTTCGTTTATCATTGACACGCCTTTTACTTCAAGGCTTCTTATTCTGTTGGCCTTGATAAAAATCTGGTCGGTGATAGATGACGGGCGCATTATTCTCCACGCTGCTCCGTAGTCGTGCAATTTTTTGCTGAACACGTCTCGGCAAATGCTGATAACATGTTCGAATTGCTGCTTGGTATCTTTCATATGCTGATATTCCATATTATATTATACGGCGCAAAGTTACTATTTTTCGGCTAATTGCACAATGGAGTGTATGAAAGATTAACTTAAGCGTTTATTAAGACAATAAAGGTGCGTTTCAGTACATTGTTCGGGACTTTAATGTATACTGGTTTATGGTAAAGCTTGAGCTTAGTAATGCCGGTTTTATGTTATGTTTATCGTGATAGTAAAAATAGCATGCTTAGAATTAGCGTGAAAAACGCGGAAAAAACATTGCGATGGTTCAAATGAAACATTGCGATGATTCAAACTGTTCATTGCGATGAGTCAATCAACTTATCGCATTATAATACATCTCATGTGGTTTTGTGTTCTATCGCAGAAAGTTGTGTGGCGGTGTGGAAATCGTTGTGGAAAAGATAAACATCCGTTCTACATAGTGTGGCGAAAATCCACAGAATTCCCTTTGGTATGGTTATGCGTTTGTTTGCTTAAATTGTTGATAATTAGCGTGTATGCTTGGCTGTGGCAGGTTTGGCATTAGTGTTGTCATTATAGATAACGTAAAGCAAAACGAAAATGTTTAATCATTTAAATTTTAAGGTTATGAAAAAGATTTATTTAGCAGTGGTAGTAGCAAGTATGTTTTCATCTGTTTCATTTGCAAACAGCAGTGTAGCTTCTAAGGAAATGGCCGACGTTCAGGATACGGTGTTGACCGACACCATCGTAAAGACCGATACGATAGTTAAACCCGATACGGCAGTGGTTGACTCTCAGTCATTATCGGCCGAACCGACAGATTATCAGCCGATAGATGCTAAAGACCTTCCTGAAGCAGTACGTGCTAAACTTCAGAAAGACTATGCAAATTATGCATTTAAAGAAGCAGCGGTGAAGGCCGATGAACAAGGTGTTAAGACTTATAAAGTAGTGCTTGTAGATGCGGAAGGTGCTGATATCGAAGTGCTTTTCAACGAACAAGGTGAAGTTCTTCAGGCTCCGGCAGTAGAAACTGAAACAAAGACCGACGAATCTCAGTTATTGTCGGCCGAACCGACAGATTACCAGCCGATAGACATCAAGGAACTTCCGGAAGCTGTATTAACTACACTTCATAAAGATTATGCAGACTATACCTTTAAGGCAGCAGCTGTAAAGACCGACGAGCAGGGTGCAAAGACTTATAAGGTAGTTATTGTAAACGAAGAAGGAACTGAGTCTGAAGTAATCTTCAACGAACAAGGTGAGGTTTTGAAATAAGCAGGTAAAATAAGAAAAGAATCCTCTGTCTTTATATAAGATGGAGGATTCTTTCTTTTGTTTTGTGGACTGTAAATGTTAAAGATTCGCAATGTTTAGTTTGAAAGTTATTGATGTAATGGCAAATTAATAACTTTATGCCGCAATGATACGAAATCTATTCATATCACTCTTAGTTGCGGTGTTTGCCGCTTCATTCATGTACTTGGGAGAGTTGTCAGGTGTTACGGCTTCAAATGAAGAGGTAGCGGCTGTAGCAAGTTGTATACTTGATAGTACCCAAACCGTTTTGGATTCGGACGATGAATCTTTCATAACCACTTCTTGCGATGATCTTGCTTCTTTTTATTTTCGTTTGGCTAATAGAGGATGTAAGTCGAGAAGTAACAGCGGTGCAAATGTAGTATCTGACTTCAGGAGAATACTCTCACACGGATATTGTATAATTACCTCATATCTTTATAAGCATCTCATTACCCTTAGCTGTAGTGTGCCCCATTACATCTATCATAGAAATCTTAGGATTTAATATGTAATCTGCTTTTCGTTACAGATAACATATTTATAAATCAATTCTAAGTTTAATGGGTTTAATCATATTATATTTTTTAGGTGCATTGTCACTTTCCTTTTTGTGTTCCGTTCTAGAGGCGGTACTTCTTTCTACTCCAATGTCGTTTATCTCTATGAAGGAGAATCAAGGTAATAAAACTGCTACTTTGATGAAACAGTACAAGAATAATGTAGACCGTCCGGTGGGCGCTATTCTTTCACTCAACACTATTGCTCATACCATCGGTTCGGCAGGTGTGGGTGCGGAGTCTATTAAGATTTTTGGCGAACAATATTTTGGTGTTATTTCTGCGGTTCTTACTTTGCTGATATTGGTACTTTCTGAAATTATTCCGAAAACTATCGGTGCTTCTTACTGGCGTTCGCTTGCTATGTTGTCCACAAAGATTATCCGAGTTCTTGTTTTTATTACTTATCCGTTAGTATTGCTTTCAGAGCTTATAACAAAAGTTTTCACTCCAAAGGGGAAACAAATATCCATGAGTCGTGAGGAGGTGTCTGCTATGGTTGACGTAGGAACTACAGAAGGTGTATTTCGCGAATCTGAAAGTAAAATTATTAAGAGTTGCATTCATTTGTCAGCTGTTAAGGCTAGAGAGATAATGACTCCTTCTATTGTTGTGGAATCTGCATGTCAAACTTTGACAGTAAAGGAGTTCTACGAGCAGGGAGAATGGAATTTTTCCCGCATCCCTGTTTTTGATGAAAGAAAGGATTATATTACAGGTTATGTGTTGAAAGATATGGTACTAGAAGCTTTGTCTGAAGATGAGTTTCAGACTAGGTTGTTTGATCTTATGCGTCCGATTCTTTCGTTCTCGGAAGATGAATCTGTTTATCAGATATGGGAAAAGATGTTAGAAAAGCGAGAGCACATCTCAATCATTATTGACGAATACGGAAGTCTGCGCGGAGTTGTGTCAATGGAAGATATTATAGAGACGATGACAGGAGTGGAAATTGTAGATGAAGATGATGTAGCTGTAGATATGCAAGCGTTGGCGAAAGAAAAATCAATAAAGATGTTGCAGAATAAGAAGAAACGCTTTTGATTGTTGGGTAGGGTAGCGCTTTGTTTGGCTACCCGATAAAACAAAAACGCTCCTTAATTATGATTAAGAAGCGTTTTTTATCGTACTCGAAGCGGGTACAACACCTGTGGTTTTATAGAAAACAAAGGGAAAATAAAGAAGTATAAAGTATTGAAATACAGTGGTATAAAGAAAACTCTATTTTCACATGACTTCTTAAAAAGGTATATGTTTTATAAAAAGTTTATACCTAGTTTATACCCAGAAGTAAATAAAGTTCTATCTTTGCAACCAAAGGAATTAAAGAATAATAAAGAATGGCAGCAAAGAAAGAAGTAAGAGCAGATAACACCTACATTTTTAGTGGTGGTAGTACTGATAATCCCAAATTAGGAGCAAAAATATTAAGTGATGGAAGAGAAAGCCTATTTTTGGATTACTATTTAGGGTATACTGTGGCAGCAAGCAGTAAAACGGGAAAAGAGTACAAACGTGTAAATAACAAACGTGAATATTTAAGCTTGTACCTTTGGCAAGCTCCAAGAACACCTCTTGAAAGGCAGCAGAACAAAGATACCATTTCTTTAGCCAAAGAAATTAGATTTGAGCGTGAACAGGAATTGAAAGAGGGTAAATTGGGTTACCGTCTAAAGGCAAAAGAGATTGATTTCTTTGATTTTATACAGTCATACTATGATGAATATACAAAAGGCGATAAACGTATGATTAAGGCGGCTCAAAAGCGTTTTACTGACTTTATAGCTTTGGAATACCCTTTATATAAAAACAATATTTCACCAGAAAAGATTACTTCTGATATGATGGAACACTTTGTAGAATATCTACAAAGTATTAGCAAAGGTGAGGGGGCTTTAACGCATTGGAAGCGGTGGAAGAAAATTGTAAAAGCGGCTGTAAAGAAAGATATTCTAAGAAAAAACCCTTGTGAGGATGTGATTTGCAAAGCTGATGAGGAGGCACTAAAGAAAGATATACTTTCAATGGAGGAAGTGCAGCAGCTTATAAATACCACATATAAAGGACAGAACCCAGAAACAAGGCGGGCGTTTATATTTACCCTATATACAGGTATTAGATTTTGTGATATTAAAGATTTGACCTTTGCTAATGTGGACTATTCAAACAGGGTTTTAACATTCAACCAGAAGAAAACACAGGGACACAGTAGCAAGAGTTATGTAAATATCCCTTTGAATGATGGCTTATTAGCTTTGATAGGTAAAGCCTCAACAGGTGAACCAGATGAAAGGTTGTTTAAGTTACCGAGCCAATCAATGTGCCTAAAGGCTTTAAGGCATTGGACGGCAAAAGCGGGGATTACAAAGCATATAACGTGGCATTGTGGGCGGCATTCCTTTGCCGTGAATATCCTTAATAATGGGGCTAATATAAAGACTGTAGCGAGCCTTTTAGGGCATAGCGGCTTGCAACATACAGAGAAATACACCCGTGCTGTAGATAGCCTTAAACAGGAAGCGATAAACAGTTTACCAGAACTTAAATTATAATAATTATGAGTTATAAAATACAGATAAGTAAGTATATAGGTGGAGTTGAAACTAAAGAAATAGAGATAAATGAAAATAGTTTGCTTACTATAGAGGAAGCAAGTAAAATATTTGATGCTCTTTTTGTCTGTGGTGAAATTACCAAAACAAAAGCTCCTAATTTTGTTACAGGGCAAGAGGTTGAAGCATATTATTATAAAAGTACGAGAGAGGAAGAAAGGGAGCATGTGGAAGCGGTTTTGTTAAATACTGCATATACCCCAAACTGTAATGGTGAGGAAGCGTTTAAAATAGACTTTTTAAAGTGGAGAAAGTTAGTGAGGGATATTTCAGTAGAGGGGCAAAAAGAGACGGGTGATTATTCGCCTTTGTATGAGGATAAGGTTAGATATGATAAGATGGTGGAAGATAAACGAGAACTTTGGGACAGGATAAAAACAGTATTTGAGCACAGGGAGCAAAAACAACAAAGTGTGCAGTTGCCGCCAGAGTTAGACACCGAGGAGGCGAGAAAATACTTTGCCAAAGCTATTAATATAGGATATATGAAAAAAGAGGGTAACGGTTATAGATGGTTATTTGGCGGCAATAAAGGACAGGTAAGATTAGGGTATTTCTGTAATAAAGTATACACAAGCCCCAGACCGATAAATAAATTAGAGCAAATATTTGGAGTAAAGAAACTTTCAGCATCTATTACAAATGCAGATATAGAAGCGACAAGAGCCGATGTGAAGAAGTGGAGAGATGAAATAGATAGCAATATTTTCAAGGATTAGACACTAAAGACAGTGCTTTTATAGGGACTATGAATAAACTATTTGTAGCCCCTATTTCTTTTTTCTCTTGGCTTCTACCTTTGCCATTGTTATCACGATAACACCAGATAACCGAGGCAAAGGATT
>ULWY01076841.1_pt1 | contig 10413 bp, 9 predicted proteins | sample 1960761 | NCBI WGS metagenome assembly ULWY01 (sample SAMEA4835824, study PRJEB28245) | human gut metagenome | biome: gut microbiome; material: fecal sample | place: Denmark | collected 2008
GCAAATCCGACCTTGCGGTATACCTCGGCTATGAATTCCGTCATTATGTGCGCGGCGCGTACAAAAACACTGCCGTCGGCTATCTGCGAGCCCACATGACAGTGAAATCCGCAAAGCTCGATGCCGGGAAGCGAGAGCGCCAGACGCACGGCGGAAAGCGCCTGTCCGGTCTCAATGGCGCACCCGAATTTGGAATCCACCTTGCCGGTGGTGACCGCGGCAAAGGTATGCGGGTCTATTCCCGGAGTTACGCGGAGAATTATTTTTTGCCGCACTCCGTGCGAGGACGCGATATCCGACACGGCGCGTATCTCGTCTTCGCCATCGGCTACTATGTTACCTACGCCGTGCGATATGGCGAACTCTATATCAGCATCGGTTTTATTGTTTGAATGGAAGAACGCCTGCCCCAGCGGATATCCCGCGCCGGCGGCGGTGTATATTTCGCCGGACGATACAACGTCTATACCCATGCCTTCCTCAGCCATTATGCGATATATCTGCTTGAACGACGCCGCTTTTGAGGCGTAAAGAATGCCACAGGCGATATCGGGACCGAAAGCCGAACGAGCCGCCGCGATAAATGTGCGGCAACGCTCGCGTATGCGGTCCTCGTTCATAAGATAAAGAGGCGTTCCGTATTTTTCCGCCAGACTGCGGGTGCTTTGACCCGCAAAGCAAAGCTCGCCCTTGCCGCCGACCGAAAGGTCGGGGAAGGGCGGCTTTTTTGTTTTGCAAATGATCCCGGTCTGCATCAGTCGGTGATAGGCTTTACCGGCGCTTTGTCGGTTATGGTGATGTCCCCGCTCTTTACGGTAATGCTTATCGAGTTGAGGTCGCCGGTGGCGGCAGGCTTTGTCTCCTCGCCGGTCTCGGCGGGAGTCGTTTCGTCAGCCTCGGTGGTCTCGGGCTCTACCGGCGTCAGGGGAGTTTCAACATTCTGCTCGGTGTACTTTTGGGTGTATTCCTTGCCGTACACGCTTATCTTGCCCGCGGGGGCGTTCAGCTCAACATTATACCCGGCAAAATTTGCTTCGTTGCGGTAGTATGTGAACTCGCCGCTCTTTACCGTGGCATCTACTTTGTGTGTAAAGGTGCTGTTTTCTATCGTGACGTACCCGGATGCATCGGCGCTGAGTATCAGCTCGCGCGCGGTGACGCCGGATATCTTGGCGGTCAGCTCCTTTTTTGAGTCAAGGGTGACGGTGGAGCCTGTTGTAATGCCGGAAAGCGTGACCTCGCCCTTGTCCGCGGTAAGACGGTAGTCGCAGTCGATATCAAGGTCAGATACGGTCACATTGCCCTCCTCGGTGTGGATATCGATGAATATCACCTCCGCGGCATCGGAAAGGTAGAGGTTGACTGTTTTCTGGCGGTTGCGGTATTTCAGATAATTCTGATAGTTGCGGAAGCCGCTGAAATTGATCTTGAAGGTATCAAGATTGATAAGCCCGGATATTCCGTCTATCCCGGACAAGGTGATCTGTGTTTTGCTGGCTGTGAGATTGTAGCTGTTATCGCTGAAGTTTATAAGCTCTATGCGGCTCTTTTCCGCTCCGCCGTAAACATTTATGTCGGCGTTCTTGAGCGAGATGACCAGCTTTTTGAGCGAGGCTTCATCGATATCGTCGTATGTTTCAACGTAGTTGTTGTTTCCGTCATGCTCCTGCTTGAATAGCGCAATGCCCTGGTCCTTTGCCATGTTTTCGGCGCTGATGCAAATGAGAACGCCTGCGCACGCAAGTATTATCGTGACGATTATAAATATTATCGAGGTGGGTTTCATTGTTTTTCAAGCGCTCCTTTCAGCGCAACAAAGCCGTCGCGGGCTTTGCGCAGACCAAAGCCGACAAGCTCGGCGAGCTTTTTCATGAGGAAGGGAACAAGGCGTATCGCAATGTTGTACATAAGTATTCCGATGAGCGATGCGACCGAGCCTACGGTGATACCGAGTCCTATCTCATAAAGTCCCACGGGAACTACGCCGGTTACGATCTTGTAAGCGCCGTATATTATGCCGATGAGCGCCACCGAACAGCCTACGCCGACAATGGCTATCAGCGCGGCGACAAAGCCTATCGCAGCTGCCGCAAGCAGGAATATCAGCCCCAAGAACACCGCTATTGCGGCGACGCACAGCACTGCTCCGAGCGGTACCGCGGCGCAGAACAGCACGCGGGAGAGGGTCTTGTTGCCTTGATCTGCCGCCGTCTTCGGCTTGGCGCTGTCATAGTAACCGGGATCGGTCACGGGGTCAGGCAGATTTTCCGCTTCTTTTTTCACCGGGCGCTTTTCGGTCGCCGTGTGAGGCGCGTCGCGGTGGGCAGTCTGCTTTTCATCCGACTTTGCCTTGGCGGTGGCGGACAGCCTGTGCGGCGCTGCTGATTTTGCTTCATCCGGCTCGTCGTTGATATGTACGGCAGTGCGGCGCGGCTTTGAGCCGAGAGCCGAGAGCGGGTCGCCTGCCGGTTTCGTTTCTTCCGGCTTTTCCGGCTTGACATTTGCGGCGGCGGGAGTGCTTTCCGCGACCTGCTTGCGGTCGGCGGCTATCTTCTGCATTATGCCCTCCGCCATTCTGCGCGGGTCTACGTCTACCTCCTCCATGTTTTTGGAGCGCAGGTAGGAATCCATTTTTTCCTTCTGCGCGGCGATCGAGGCGTCGTCGGCTCCGAGCCTTGCCAGCTCGGAGCCGAGCGCATCAAGAAATGATTGTCTGTTCATGTAAAATACCGTGCCTTTCGGTTGGCTTTTTTGTTGAGTTGTTTGTTTTTTTCGTGACCTTTGCCGCTGTTTTTGCGGATTTTTTGCTTTTTTTCTTCAGCAGGGGCAAAAATCATTTGCATAACAGATCAAAATATGATATACTGTATAGGCTTTGCGCGGCGCTTTGCCGACGCAAGAATATACCTATCATATATTATATCAGATTCGGAGACGGATTTCAAGATGAGAATGAGAAAAAAGAAGCACTCGGGAGAAAGAATAGAGGCATGCTCGGCGCTTTTGCTGCGCCTCTCACCCGACGATACCGGATATTCCGCATTGGACGGCGCGCGCGAGGTCAGCCGCGCCGTGTTCGGCAGAGAAATGCCGCTTGAACTTGAGATAGGCTGTGGAAAGGGCGACTTTGCGGTCGGGCTTTCGCCCGAGCGCGCCGATTCCGGAATAATCGCGCTTGAGAGGGTGGCGGATGTTGCCGTGACCGCTCTGGAAAAAGCGGCGGCGAGCGCAGACGCACGCCCGGACAATCTTCGCTTTGTCATAGGCAATGCGCAGAATCTCCCCGTGTGGTTCCCCGAAAATACCTTTTCGCGTATATACATAAACTTTTGCGATCCGTGGCCCAAAAAGGGATACGCAAAGCGCCGCCTGACGGCGCCGGGCTTTCTTGCGCTTTACCGCCGTTTGCTCGTCCCCGGCGGAGAGCTGAGGTTCAAGACCGACAACGAGGGGCTTTTCGACTGGTCGCTTGAGCAGTTTGCCGCCGAGGGACTTCGCGTGGCTGTAATGACGCGCGATCTGCATTCCTCCGCGCTTGCCGAGGGGAATATCATGACCGAGTATGAGCGCAATTTCACCTCAAAGGGAATGCCCATATATTCCGCCCACGTTGTGTTTGACAAAAAGGATGACGGCAATAATGAATGATGCCGTAAAAGAGCCGTGCGGGGTGCTCGTCATTGACAAGCCCGCAGGCTGGACCTCGTTTGATGTTATCGGCAAGCTGCGGCGGCTGTACGGCACAAAAAAGATCGGTCATACCGGAACGCTCGATCCGGATGCTACGGGTGTGCTTGTGGTGCTGGTCGGCAGAGCGGCAAAGGCGGCTGAATATATCACCGTACACGATAAGTCATACCGCGCCGTGCTTCGCCTGGGGATCACCACCGATACCGAGGACACCTCCGGCAGGGTGCTCACGCAGTTCGCGGGAGAGCTTCCGGGACCCGATGCCGTGCGCGACGCGGTGGCAGGCTTCACGGGTGAGATAATGCAGGTCCCGCCGATGTACAGCGCTCTCAAGGTCGGCGGACGCAAGCTGTGCGATATCGCGCGCTCCGGCGGTACGGTGGAGCGCACGGCGCGTCCCGTGACCGTGTATTCGGCAGACACCGCGCCGGTTCCGGGAACGCTTTGCGATCATATCCTCAATGTAAGCTGCTCGTCCGGCACATATATCCGCACGCTGTGCGCCGATATCGGAGCCGCCCTTGGGTGCGGCGGCGCTATGGCTGAGCTGCGGCGGCTGTCGGTCGGAGGTTATACGCTTGACGATGCATCGACACTTGAGGAGATCGAAGCGATGAGTCCCGAGGAGCGGGTGGCGGCGCTGCTCCCGGTGGAAAGTCTTTTCCTTGACCTTCCCGCCGTAAAACTTCCGGCTTTTTTCGAGCGCCTTTTCCGCTCCGGCTGTGAGATATATCAACGTAAGCTCGGGACCACGCTCCCCGACGGCGCACGCGTGCGCGTTTGCCGCGCAGACAGCAGCTTTTTTGCACTCGGCGAGGTGTCGGAATATCCGGGCGGCAGCGCCGTAAAGTCGGTCAAGCTGTTTGAGGTATAACGAGTCCGAAAATAATCGAAAAATTCGCATCGCGCGTCGCGCGATGCGACATTTTTTTTGCGTCCGCGGTGATAAAATCATTGATGAAAAAGCAAATTAAAGTTCGGAATAAATAAAAAAGGAGACGTGAAAATGATTCGCAATAACTGCGGTTTTGACTTTTCTGCCGAGGGCGACCGCCTCACTGTCTCGGTCGGCGGCGAGATAGATCACCACGGCGCCGCGCCGCTGCGCGACGGCATCGATGCGCTGATATGGGAGTACCGCCCGAAGCATCTTTACCTTGATATGTCGGGCGTGGAGTTTATGGACAGCTCGGGGCTGGGACTTATAATGGGCAGGTACGAGCTTATGCGGGAGCTTGGCGGCGACGTTACGGTGCGCGATCCTGCGCCGTGTGTTGACCGGATGCTGAAGCTCACCGGCTTTGACCGCCGTGTGAAAACAGAAATATCGACCGCGCGTCCGCGGCGATGAATGACGTGGAAAGGAGCAGAAAAATGAAAAACAAAAATATTCCCGAAAAAAAGGACGGCGTGGGGAAAAGGGCGGGACGTCCGCCCTCTGCGGAGACGGTCAATGAAATGAAATTCACAGTGCCGTCGCTCTCGGTCAACGAGGGATTTTCACGCGCCGCGGTCGGGGCGTTCATAGCCCAGCTCGATCCGACGGCGCTTGAAATATCGGATATCAAGTGTGCGCTGTCGGAGGCGGTAACAAACTGCACGGTGCACGCGTATCCCGACCGTATCGGAAAGATAAACGTGCGCGTGCGGCTGTTTGCCGACCGCTCGGTAAAGATAGAGGTGCGCGACAGCGGAGTCGGCATTCCCGATGTAGAGGCGGCTCGCGAGCCGCTTTTTACCACCGACAAGGGCGGCGAACGCAGCGGGATGGGCTTTACGGTAATGGAAAGCTTTTGCGATAAGGTCACGGTAAAGTCGTCCTCGGGCGCCGGGACCACGGTGACGCTTACAAAAAAGCTCGCTCCCAAGCAGAAGTTTACACGCTCGTAGTACATATTTTTATGTTTTTGCGGGGGAGAAGATGGTATGTACACAGGACCGGAGCGAGGTAAGACTGCTTATATCCGAGGCGCAGGGAAGTGACGCGGAGGTTGCGGATGCTGCGGCGGGGAGGCTGATAAGTGAAAATCTCGGGCTTGTAAAAAGCATCGCACGCCGTTTTTTGGGACGCGGATGCGAGTATGACGATCTTGTCCAGATAGGGACCATCGGTATGCTCAAGGCGATACGTTCGTTCGATCTTGAACGCGGAACGGCTTTTTCGACCTATGCCGTACCGCTGATCGTCGGCGAGATACGGCGGCACCTGCGAGACAGCGGACTTATAAAGGTCGGCAGGGCGACAAAAAAGCTGGGCGCGGAGTTACTTGGGGCGCGTTCGCGGATCATAAGCGAGGAGGGGCGCGAGCCGCAGGTCTCCGAGCTTGCAGAGGCGGTGGGAGTCACGCCGGAGGAAGCCGCCGCCGCTATCGAGGCGATACAGGCTCCCGCCTCGCTTTCGTGGGCTGTCGGGGACGATGATTCCGGGCTGGAGCTTGGCGACCGCATAAGCGATTCGGACGGGCTTGCCGAGCTTGAGAGCGTGCGCGATCGCATCGCCATTTCACAGGCGATAGGCAGACTTCCGCCGCTCTGGAGGCAGATAGTAATGTTCAGGTATTTCAGAAACATGACCCAACAGCGCACCGCCGAGGAGCTTGGGCTTACACAGGTAAAGGTGTCGCGGGAGGAAAAAAAGATAGCCGAATTTTTGCGCCGCGAGCTTTGCGGGTGATTTGAGCTTTTTCTGTATTTACAGTCATAAAAACAAAACAATATTCCCGCGCAGCCGCAAATGCTGCGCGGGAATATTGTCTGTATTACTGTCTGCGATACTCACATGAGCGGCGCGAATATACGAAGGATCGGCTGCACGAGGCGTTCGAGTATGTTCCCGCGGCAATTTTCCTCGGTCATCTCCTCGCTCATCTCAAGCGTCCGCAAAAAGTCCTCCTTGATCTCCGCAACGGCGGGAGTTCCGCTCATCCATACGCCGCATTCAAAATGCAGGTAAAGACTGCGGAAGTCGAGGTTCGTTGTCCCCACGGTCGCCGATTCATCGTCCGCCACAAAGGTCTTTGAGTGCAAAAATCCGTTTGAATATTCATATACACGCACTCCGGCGCGTATCAGATCGCGGTAGTAGGAGCGCGTTGTCATGTGGACAAAGCGCTTGTCCCAGCGGTGCGGCGTGATTATGCGCACATCTACGCCGCTTTTTGCGGCAAGCGTGAGCGCCGAGACCATGCTGTCGTCGATTATAAGATACGGCGTATTGATGTAAAGATATTTCTTTGCATTGCCGATCATCTGGAGATACACATGCTCTCCCACATTATCAAAATCCATCGGGCTGTCGGCATACGGCTGAGCATAACCGCAGCGCGGGCGGCGTTCAAACGGATCCTCGGCGGGTAGGTATTTCTGCCAGTCCTCGGGCGCTTCGTCGCGTATGGCGGCAAGCCGCCACATCTGCAGGAACATAACAGTAAAGCTCCATGCCGCGTCGCCGTCAAGCACTATGCCGGAATCTTTCCAGTGACCGAAGCGCTGACGCGCGTTTATATATTCATCGGCAAGATTTACTCCTCCGGTGAAGGCGACCTTGCCGTCTATGACGCATATCTTGCGGTGGTCGCGGTTGTTTTGAAGCACGGTAAGGAACGGAGTGAAGGGATTGAACACGCGGCACTTTATGCCCGCCGCTTCAAGCTGCTCGCGGTAGTTCTGCGGCAAAAGGAGGAAGCACCCTATGTCGTCGTACATCATACGCACCTCAACGCCCTCGGCTGCCTTCTGCTTCAGCACATCGAGTATCGAGTCCCACATCTTGCCTTCTTCCACGATGAAATACTCCATAAAGATGTACTTCTCGGCTTTTTTAAGCTCATCAAGCAGTCTTTCGTGATATTTCTCGCCGGGGGTGAGAAATTCGGTGTCCGTTTTGTTCCATATCGGGAAGCCCGCGAACTTTTCAAGATAGCGTATCTGCGTTATATGCCCCGGAAGAGCGGCTGCGGCTTCGTCATAGCACCCGCGTCCTTCAAGCGCGGGATGCATAAGGGTCGCTTCGATATCCTTGAGCCGCTTGCGGTATATGAATGTAGACGATTGGAAATTGGATAACAGATAAAACAGACCGCCGAACACCGGGAAGGTCAGTATCAGTATCACCCATGAGAGCTTGAAGGCGCTTTTTGTGCGTCTCAGCACAACTATAAAAACTACTATGAGGCTCAGCACCCGCAAAGCCATGTTGGTGTATACGGAGGAGTGCGAGCGGCTGACGAGGAACCATATGAAAAGTGCGAGCTGGGCAACGATCAGCAGTGCGACAGCCGCACGGCGACGCAGGAGCGCATTGAACCATGACCCGCGCATGCCCGCGCCCTTCTTTTTATGTGTCTTTTCGGTTTTTACTTCGGTGTTTTTTATTTTTTTACTCATAAAGCTCCCTCGCCGTCTCCGCTGTCGGAGTCGGTCTTGTCTTTCTTCCTGTGTTTTTTGTCAATGATATATTTACCGAGCGCCGATGCCGCAAAGATGACGACCGCGGCGGCGACCGAGATGATGAACGCGGGAGAGCTCGGGTCCGTTGCCGAGGTGCCGAGCACGGTGACAGTGACAAGCCCCGGCAGGACTCCGCATATACTGCCTATAAGAAAGGGCAGAAAGCGAACGCCCGAAGCGCCGAAATAGTAGCTGATTATATCACCGGATATGACTCCGAAAAGCCTTGCCGACAGCGCCGCAAACAACGGGGAACGATCCTGCGCCGTAAAGACCGCGCTGATGCGGGGATGCTTTTCGGCGAGCTTGGCGGCGGCGCCGCTCCCGGATGCTTTGCCCATCCAATACTGGACCGCACATCCCGCGGCGATCCCGGCGCAATTTACGGCACACCCGACAACGGGACCGAAAATATATCCACCGGCGGCGTAAAGCACCGTTACGGGAAAGAACACGGTAAGGCTTTTTATGATATATATAAGTATCACCACAGCCGCGGCAACGCCCGCCTGCGCGGGGGCGTGCTCCACAAGGTTGGCTACTGTCAGCTCCTCGCCGGTGATATATGAATATATGAAAACAGCCGCAACAGCCGCGACCGCCAGCACGGGGCAGATGATGCGCATTATGCGCCCGCCGACGCCCGTGTGTTTGTCCTTTTTATCGTTCAACTGATTATTACCTCGCCAAAGAGAAATTATTCCGTTTAAGCCGTATGTATATTTTATCATATATTTTTATGTGAAGCAACTGTTTTCGACCGTCCTTTCTGTCGATATAAATCGAATTAACATAAAATCAATTTTTCGGACATGTTCTCGTGCATCAATGATTATTTTCGGTCGAGGTATTGACAATACACATGGTTTGTGATATAATATACCCAATATCGTGAAAGGCTATTTTTTTGATGAACAACAGCGACGAGGGCGGTTTATCACCTGACCGAAGTTGCCCCGGATCTGATAAATAATAAAAACCGAACCTGCACCGGATAAATTCCGGGTCAGGTTCGGTTTTGTTGCCTGCACGGTCAAAAATATTTTTTCGAGGAGAGAAAAACAATTATGGACATTCCCTTATGGCTGACGATCATCCTTCAGATCCTTCTTCAGCTCGTACTCATCATGCTCAATGCGATATTCGCCTGTGCCGAGATCGCGGTAATTGAGACCAAAGGCACAAAGCTCGACAGTCTTGCCGAGAGCGGCAACAAAAAGGCGCGTCGGTTGAAAAAGCTAACCGACCAGCCTGCAAAGTTCCTGGCAACGATCCAGGTTGCAATAACGCTGTCCGGCTTTTTGGGAAGTGCGTTCGCGTCCGATAACTTCAGTGTTTACATAGTAAACGGTCTGCACGGCAAAACGCCGCTTTCGGACGGAGCGATAAAAACGATATCGGTAATAATCATTACCGTGATACTTTCATACATTACGCTCATATTCGGCGAGCTCGTGCCCAAAAGACTTGCCATGAAGAATTCCGAGGCTATATCGCTCGGTCTTTCGGGGACCATCAACTGCATCGCGATCGCCTTCAAGCCGCTGGTGTGGTTGCTCACCGTTTCGACTAACGGCGTGCTTCGCATGCTCGGTATCGACCCGGACGCCGAGGATTCCGCTGTGTCGGAGGAGGATATACGCCTTATGGCTGACGCGGGAAGCGAGAACGGCGCCATAGGCGAATCCGAAAACGAAATGATACAGAATATCTTTGAGTTCGACGATATCACAGTCGGAGAAATATCCACACACCGTACCGAAATGACAGTGCTGTGGTGCGAGGATGGCGACAGCGTATGGGAGGACACGATCCAGAACGACATACACTCATACTATCCCATATGCGGAGAGAATATCGACAACATAATAGGTGTGCTTGACGCAAAGAAATACCTGCGCCTTTCCGACCGCAGCCGCGCCTCAGTTATGGCTCATGCGGTGGAAAAGCCCCGCTTTGCCGCCGAGGTGATGAAGGCGGATGCGCTTTTCCGTGAGATGAAGGGCGGTCATTTCACCGTTGCGATCGTCGTTGACGAATACGGCGGAACGAGCGGTCTCGTTACGCTCAACGATCTTATCGAGCAGATAGTCGGAGATCTTGATGAGGGCGCGGACGCAGGCGATATAAAGCACCAGGGCGACGGATATCTTATTTCCGGCCTTGCCGAGCGCGAGCGCGTCGATGAGCTTTTCGACATCGACACGGGAAGCGACTCCGCGACCGTCGGCGGCTGGGTGATGGAGAAGCTTGAAAAGATACCCGAGGCGGGCG
>ULWY01004387.1_pt1 | contig 10370 bp, 6 predicted proteins | sample 1960761 | NCBI WGS metagenome assembly ULWY01 (sample SAMEA4835824, study PRJEB28245) | human gut metagenome | biome: gut microbiome; material: fecal sample | place: Denmark | collected 2008
TTCTCTCGTTGTAAACACATTTACTAACTTATCTTTAAACAGTTTTATCTTATTTTTAACAAATACTAATTGTACAAAATTAAGCTTCTTATATTCTTCCCCATTAACCTGACCCTTTAAAATAATACGATAAGCATACTGATTATTTTTCAAAATATTTTCTGGCGTTAAATTAGTATAAGCCTCAATGTTTATTAAAGTATCATCCGCTACATGCAGTAGTAAATCTACAATCATTTTCTTATTACTATGTTGTTCAATAGGAAGTTCGGTATCAACAAAATATGCATTTTCAATGTCATTTGGATCGATACCAAGTAAGTTAACAATAATGGTATTGATAAACTCTGGAAACGTTTTGCACACCGTTTTAAATGGTCCATCATATATCATAGGAATCTGAAAATCAGGATTATTTTTCTTGATATCTACAAGACTAGTTGAAATATCATGAACTTTGTTTTTGTTTATTGTCTTTTGCATAATTATTTCTCCCTTCCATGTTGCATTCTAATAAATTTTTTGCCATTTTCCCACCTCCCTTCTAAGAGGGCTTAAATATCCCCCTCTAATAATATTTATTACCGGTTCATGCCCGATTTTCTTTTTTTTCGGGCAAACTTTTTCAAAAAAATGCCAAAAAATATCAAATTTTACATAAATTTGACATAAAATAAACAAAAAAGACACATTTCGTGTCTTAAATATCTTTTGTAAACTCAAGTAATTTTAAGAATACTCTAACAAACTTATCTTCTAATCCTTTTCGTCTAAGTCTTTTAATAGCAATTCTTTTATCGCTATAATCTTTATCGCTAAACATTATCCCACTTAAGATATCTTTTAGCGTTGTCTTTATTGGAATATCAGCGATAATTGAGTCAATATCTTCATTAATAATTCTAACTGCATCAATTTCAATATCATTACCCTTACAATTAATCGTTAACTGTCTTACCGTTGGAACATCCTTAACCTCGATAACAAAGTCATTATCTTCAATATAAGATTCATACGAAATAACCTCAGCTTCCAACATAACTACAACATCGCTAGCTTTCTTAGTATTTCTAAATCTTATCTTATAATTTCTTGTTTCTGGAATAATTCCACTCTTACCTTCAAAAGGTCTTATGATTAAAGTATAGTTATTTTGCAAGTAGTTATAATCAAATCTCGTTACAATATAATATCCATCCTTATATAAAGAACTAACCCCATCATCTTCATATAAATTATAAATATTATTCTTACCAGGAAATACATGAACTTCTAACGACTTAGGAGCATTAGTAGCATTAATATTATCTTCTAAGTCATTTAAGATAATTATTGAACCACTCTTGGCAAACACCGGATAATCTTCATCCTTAAAGAACATAACATATCTTTTATTACCAATATATTTCTTACCAGTCTTAAAATCATACCACGTACCTTCTGGTAAATAAATTTGTTCAATTGCTCTATTCATGATCAAATCTTTAGGTTTTGTAATCGGAGCTACTAAAAGCTCACTACCAAAATAATATTCATTACAATACAATACTTCATCATATATTTCAGGGACTTTATAATATAAAGGTTGAACCACTGGAGTTCCTATCTTATGATATTTATACCCTTCAGCATACAAATAACTTACTAACCTGGCTCTTAACGTACAATAATCTTTAACAATTGTAAATGTCTTTAAATCCCAACGCCAAGGTTCTCTTTTATAATAATGTCCCTTGGTACTAGCAAATCTAAATATCGGTTGAAAACATCCTAACTGGACATATCTTAAGTAAAGTTCTTGATCTTCCATGCCTTCTTTGAATCCCCCAATATCATGACTATACCAAGTAAGACCTAAATTAGCAGCACGACTAGTAAGTTCCGGAACTTTCTTTAATGTATCCCAACTAACAATTGTTTCTCCACTAAAATAAATAGGATAACTAGCAGGAGCATTACCACTTATTCTAGATAATTCTAATCCCCTATTATTATTAAACTTTTTAAAATCATTAATATGATAATAATTAAGGGCGGTAAGTTGATTACTATCTCTTGTTAAATAATCAATAAAGAAAAAATCTGCTCCATCATTATATAAAGGATTAATTAACTTATCTAAATATGCACTAATAAACTTCTTATCAAATGCATTAAAAGGTATGGTTTGATTATCGGTAATCTCAAGCTCACTTGCAAACTCTTGAAACTTAAACTCATGAGGATGTATTCCTTCACTAGGATTAATCTTTAAACCCAGTCTTATCCCTCTATCATGTAGGTAATCACTAAACTCTTTAGGATTAGAAAATAAATCTCTATCAAAAGTAAAACCACTAACATACTTCTTATCGTCATTCTTATCTTTAATATGCCAATACTCTCCTAGTAATATTGTACTAACTGGTATTTCATACTTATTAAAGTTAAAAACTAAATCTTTAATACTATCAAAATCATATCTTTGATCTTTATACCACCATATACCAAGAGCATATTTAGGTATTAAAGGGGGATTACCTATCAAAGTAAAATAATCTTTTAAACATTCACCAAAGTCTCTACGATATAAGAACACATAAGTATCTATTCTCTTCTTTTCTGGAACACTTAAATATCCCTCATTATCAATAATCAAACTACTAGAGTCATCTATAGATACAAAACCATCCGTTGAATATAACCCTTTTCGTTTTACAAAAACATCTCTTGCTCTTATCTTATCCAACTTAGTATTTTTATTCTTAGACTTAGTTTTATCATTCTCACTTAGTATTTGTTCAGCCTTACTAATATAAACTTCTTTTGTATCAATATTTTCTACAACACTACCAAAATTACGAGCTTCATCATGTTTAAAATACCAAACTTTATCCGTATCTAAAAGATTAATTCTAAGGTTAGAATCTGGCGCAAAAGTAGACCCCACAAAAGGTTTTTCTTTCAAATATTGTAAACGATAATGCTTCGTTGTAATAACTAAAAACTTATTATCTTCTTGAACATCAAATTCAATTAAAGGAAAGTTTCTATTCTTAACTAACTCTGTATAATTATCAAAAAATATTCCTGCCTCATCATATTCTAATCTAATTAAAATATCACTAAGTATTGTAATACGATATTTTTCTCCCTTAAATACCGCCTTAGGGTTACTAAATTTATTTTGATTATCTAACTTAAAATGTGTGCCTAAAGTACTCATCATACCCCTCTACTTTCTATTTACAAGTATATCAAAATTAGATAGAATAATCAAGGAAGTGATTCTATGTTTAAATACTCTTTAGATAATAAAAGATATCATACATTAAACTATTATTATCGTCATAAATATGGTAAGAAAGTTTTTAAAGTTTCTCTTAATGCTAACTTTAGTTGCCCTAATAAAATAAATGGTAATGGTTGTATTTTTTGTTCTAAATTAGGTAGTGGGGACTTTGCTGGTAATGCATCATTAGACTTAATAACTCAGTTTAACGAGGTTAAAGAAATTATGGAACATAAGTGGCCGGATGCTTATTATATCGGATACTTTCAAGCTAATACAAATACCTATGCCCCAGTTAATATCTTAAAAACCAAGTTTGAACCTATCTTAAAAATGCCTAACTTAGTTGGATTATCTATTGCTACCCGTAGTGATTGTATTAATGAAGAATGTCTTAACTATCTTAAAGACTTAAATACCAGAACAAATCTTACTATCGAACTTGGTCTTCAATCAATGTATGATGAAACACTAAAATATATCAATCGAGGTCATGATTTAAATAACTTTATTACTTGTGTTAAAAAATTAAAAGAAAGTAATATCAAAGTCGTTGTCCATATCATTAACGGTCTTCCAGGGGAAACTAAAGAAATGATGATTAATACGGCTAAGTTTCTTAATGATTTAGATATTGATGGTATTAAAATTCATATGTTGCATATAATTAAAAACACCCCCCTAGCTGACATCTATCTTAGTAAACCATTTCACCTTCTAACTAAAGACGAATATATCGATATTGTTGTCTCGCAGTTAGAAGTATTAAAACCCGAAATTGTGATTCATCGTCTTACTGGGGATCCTAAAAAAGAAGATTTAATTGCACCTGACTGGGTTCTAAAGAAATTTGTAGTTCTAAATGACATTGATAAAGAAATGAAAAGAAGAGATACTTACCAAGGTAATAAGATCTCTTACTAAATCATTTCTTTTTTTAGCATATCTTTGGGATATTTTGAAAGTCATTTTACATTTTGGCTGAGTTTCATTTTACATTTTGGCTGAAATTAAAAAGACTTATCACATAAGATAAATCTTTCTACTTCGGCCACCTAGTTCTTTTATCGATAAACTTCTTTAATTCTAATTTTTGTGTTTCTTGGGCTTTTATCGGGCTTTCACTATAAATAAGTAAGTCATTATAAAATTTAGATAATCTTATTTTTCTTAAAGCCATAGCTTTACAATGATTAACCCATTGTCTTGAAATATGTAAAAACTCTGCTACTTCATCTTCACTATAAACATAACCATCTAATCCATAAAGCATTCTAAGGATCATAATCTCGTTATCTTTCAAACATACTTTTTCAAATAGATTACTAAGTACTTCTGACATTTCTTTTTGTTCTATATGTTCAAATACTTCTTCCTCATTTGCTGGTATACTAACATTTTCTAAATCATCTACATCCTTAGTCTTTTCATAATGAAATATAATACTATCCATAGTTTTCTTACTTTTATGCATTATTTTCATTAACTCTAAAGTACTAGGCATTCTACCATATTTATAATTAAACTCATCACATACTTTTTTATACTTATTAATATCTTGATACATCAATTTAGGTAGTCTATACGGTTTACTATTCACATTAATATACTCTTGAATATAAAATCTTATCCAGTTAGTTGCATATGTTGAAAATCTATTACCACTTCTTACATCATAATGACTAGCGGCATACAATAACCCCTCATTACCAGCTTGAACTAAATCTTCCTTAAAATCTTCTTTAAAATTATATTTGCTAACTATCTTAATAACATATCTTAAATTATGAGCGACTAGCTCATTACGAGCATTACTATCTCCTTCAAGTATTCTATATCCAAGGCGCTGTTCTTCTTCCTTAGTTAAAACATCATAGTCTTCATCTTTTATTTCTTGCATGTATAAACTATTCATGTTTACCCCTCTTTTTAGGAACATCATACCCCATTTTTCTAGCAAATTTCTTATGTTGTTTAACTAGTTTTCTTTGCATTTTATCAATATTTTCTACTGCCTCATCTGGAGCATCTAAATACACTGCATATTCCTTAATTTCTTGGCACAATCTAAACTTTAATATAGCATTATTAGTTAATTGTTGTACTCTTTGTTTTGATGTATTCATTATTTTAGCAATCTCTGCATAAGTATGTTCATTGCAGCCAATTCCTAATCTTAGGCTTAAGGCTTTATACTCAATCTCACTAATATCGCACTTATCTTTTAACCCCAATAACTTTTCTTTTAATTCTTTCTTCTCTAGAGCATTATAGTCTATATCCGTAGATACATCCTCTAAAATACTATCTCTTCCTAAAATATTTCTAACCTTTTTAATATCTTCCATACTAAGGTCAGTATTACATAATATTTCTTCATCCGTTGGATTTACTCCATACTTATTATAATAAGTAATTACATATGATTGATAAGGTATAATCAAGTTAATCATATGATAAGGAACATTCATTATCTTATAAAGATTTCTTTTAATATAAGCTTCAATATACCAACTAGCATAAGTAGAAAATCTATATCCTTTAGTAACATCAAATCTTCTAGCAGCTTCCATAAGTCCCATATTACCCTCTTGAATTAAATCTAAAGTATCTACCTTACTACCGGCATATTTTCTTACCCGTTGTAGTACTAATTTTAAGTTAGATTTAACCAACATATCAACGGCGTCTTTATCGCCATTTAATATTCTATAACCCAAATCTTGTTCTTCTTCTAAAGTTAAATTTTTTCGATAATTAATTTCATTTAAATACTGATAATAACTATCTTGTTCTTGAGGAATATGTAAGCTATCTAAATCAACTCTTTCTAATATTTTATCCCATAACATTGCAAAATTAGAATTTTTAAAAGCTTTATCTAATCTCTTCCCCGGCTTACGATAATTTAAAATAGCCATATTTTCCATCAATACATTTATAATATAATTTTTCTTATATAATCTTTCTACATCATATTCTGTTAAACTATAATTAATAAACTTTAAAAACGTTAATAGCTTATATACTTGATTTAATATAAATTCTGTTTTCCTAACATCAATATTCATATTTACATTTATAAACTTATCAAATAATTCTATTCTTTTTTCATCATCTTTTATCGTACTATCTAAGTACCATCTAATATTCTTTCTAAGTAAAATATCAAATTCTCTTTTATTACTACTAGGATACATCTCACTATTAGTTTTATCTTCTAAGTATTTAAATTCTTCATAATCTAAGTAATTATAAGTCTCATATCTAACCATTATCTCACCATCTTCCTCACTTTTTTAAGTCCTATTTTTTCTCTTTCTATTCTTAAGTTTTCTAAAGCTTCCTTGGGATTATCCAGGTATTCACTTAATTTATCTGTTTCTCTGCATAATCTTATTTTCTTTAAGGCATTTGTTGCTATTTGCTGTACTCTTTGTAATTTAACATTAAGTACATTAGCTATCTCTTGGTAGGTATAGATATCTCCATAATAACCATTTCTTGCTTTTAAGATAAATATATCTCTCTCACTTAATTTAGCATCAATAAATAACCTGTCTAAGTCTTTTCCTAAATAATCTCTAATGTAGTCATATTCTTCTTCATATTTTAATTCAACATTGTTTTCTTCATCATCTAACTCTACTGGCATATTAATACATCTTTTTATTACTTCTATATCTTCTATTGATACTTTTAAGTACTTAGCCATTATTTTATCAGTTATTACCACATTACTTTTTTCTAGTTCTTTTAATACTTTCTTATATTGTCTTACTAAGTCCTTCATCCCTAAACTTAATGTTAGAACACTATTTTTAGTTTCAATATAATCATTAATAGCTTTTCTAATCCACCAAGTAGCATAACTTAAGAATGTATTTCCCAATCTTACATCATATTTATATGTTGCATACACTAACCCTTTATTGCCTTCTTGAATTATTTCTTCTATTGGATATCCCATATTAGCATACTTAGAAGCTAACTTTACTACGTATCTTAGATTAGCTTCAATTAATCTTTTTCTAGCATTATTATCTCCATTTAAAATGGCATAACCTAACTCTTGTTCTTCTTCCTTAGTTAGTATCTTACTATTTAAATTTCTTATATCAATCATATATTGATTAAATGTTGTTACTTCTTCCATATACAAAACCCCTTTAAGTAATTGTTTATTATAGCATATATTTATTTTTTGTAAAGTACTAACCACATTGTTCCATAATAAAAAGCATGTATCCTCTACATACTTCATCCTATATATGTTATTCTAGCATAGCCATTACCAGTATTGCCCTTCATTGTTCCGGTTCCATCATGAGTTGGCATTCCCGTATAAGAGCCTTTTTCAGTAGTCCATTTATATCCTTCGCCATCTATCATAACTGTATCTGTAAAATATAGTCCGGAATAATGGATACTTTGACCAGTATGAATTATGTTGTTTTCTATGCTTTCTTCTTTTATAGCGTCGCAGCCATTATGTCCAGAAATAAATGACGACCCGCCGGCTCCACCAGCACCCCAATCGCCACCACCTGCACCGCCATAATAACCACCACCACCACCGCCAGCAACAACTAATTTCATAGGAGTAGCATTATTAATTGCACTACCCCCAAAGCCAAAACCAGCAGCTTTAGATTCATCATAAGAATGACCAATGGCATTTTGAGTACCACCACCGCTATACCTCGTTTCTGGATCTTTAATGGTACTGCCATTACTGCCAATTAAGCCACCGGCAATTCCTCCTTGACCATAATTAGAAGAGGTATAATAAGAGCTGCCACCACCACCAGCTGCAACCATTATTCTAGATTTTAAACTATCAAATTTATTACTTTTAAGACTTATTAGTCTTACATCACTAGCACCACCACCACTGCCATTATAAATTGATTGATTTCCTGAATCACCGCCACCATTATAACCGCCAACAGCATTTGGAAACTTTTCATTTATGAAATTATTACTTAATTTTAAACCATTGCTTCCATTTATATTACCAACACCACCTATATAGAAAAACATCATCTCATTCTGATTTACATTTATATTACCAGAAACATAACCTCCTAAACCGCCAATTGAGCCATTGTCATTGCCTCCGCCTTGTGCTCCCCAAAGTTCAACTTTATAAGTACCAGAAACCGGGGCAATAAAAGTTTGTTCAGTACCAGTATACTCAAAATCAACAGTCTTAGTTGGAGTAGCTACAACTACAACCTTAGATCTAAAAGACTTATTCATCGCATCAGTAGTTAATGGAGTATCTTCATCCATCCATAATCTTAAAGAATAATTAATACTAGCATTTGGTCCTAAACTTCCAGTTGCAAGCACTCTAGATTCCACTGAATTAGCATAATAATTATCTGTAGAACTTAAAGAAGCCATATTAACATAGTCTTTATCATTAACCATCGTCATAATATATTTAGATGCTAAAGTACTACCCTCTAACTCTTCCAAATTAAGACTATAAGCCATCATAGAACTACAAGCATTATTAATAGTAAAAGTATAAGGAGTTAACTTCTTACCTTCTTCATTCATAATAGGAATTTGTTTTTCTAACTTTAATACATTCTCTTCATTAGAAATAGAAAGGTTTAAACAAGAAGACTTAACAACATTCTTATTAGTTTGAGAAACACTTACCATATAATAAGCATAACTAACACCCACTAATAAAGAAAGGATAAGTAATATCCCCAAAACACTTAAAATAATCTTTTTACTTGTACTTATATGTCCCATACTATCCTCATATTTCTATCTTTATTATGATCAAATAAAAAGTATTTAAACATAATTCTTATATGACATATCATGTCATAGTATTAGTACAATAGTAGCACCCCAATACCGCATTTTCATCTAAGCATAACTATTTAGTTATATGAAAAGTCTGCTCTCACTATGCCTTAACAAATTATATTTTAATATACAAATATCAAGAAAAAAAGTCTAAATTCCATTGTGTTTGGAATTTAGGCTTTTGTGGCGGTCGGCTAATGCCGACTACCCCCAGTCGCCCTTCGCCTGTAATCAAAGGGCTTTGGGCTCCTCCGTTTTCATATTTTTCTTTTCTTTATCTATTCTTGTTCGTTTATGAGCTCTACTCTTGAAGAGTGACGTTTCACGGCTGCTAAAGGGCCCCAAGCACAACACGGAAGGAAAGGTTATCGCTGCTATTGCCATCGTGACAGGTCGAGCTGAACACCCCAGCATCAGTGCCAAAGTCGTAAAATCCACCACGAAAAACCCAAGGGAGAGACGAGTAGGCAGAATAACTCCAATCCCCATACCAAGCATTTCCACCTGTAGATTTAGTTTTTAACGTTTCTTTTGTAGCATCTCCTAAATGATATTTCGTAAAATCACTATTTGAGTCAGTTCCAGTATATTTATCATAATATTTGGCTTCCGGCATTGAACTAAATCCTGCACTGCTTATTGTATCATTATAGTTTCCCATAACATATTCATCTGCACCACCAGACATATCATAAATTCCATAAATGTTACCGGTAGTTGATGCATTTACACCAGTTGCTGTATTCCATGCATTACATGTTGAGGCAGAACTTGCACTTACACTAGATCCAGCGCAACCAGTAGTATAATTTTCATTATTATTTATCCATACTTCACATCCTGAAGATATACAAGTTGAAGCATTTGCATATCTTCCATATATTGATGATGATAGATACGCTACTGCTCCCCATTCCATATTCTTCATCATATGAGAGTCATCATTTATAGATGTTCCATATGTACTTGCTAATGTTGTTGTCATTAATCTTGAAGTATTAAATTGTGCACTTACATTCATACTTCTTAATGAACTTGCATTAGGTACAATTTTAGGCAATGTGGAAGTATTTGAAGTTTCAAACTTACCTACCCAGATACCTGCTAATTCTTTATCACCAAATGTGAATGCTGGATGTGTTAACCATTCACCATTTTTAGTTCCAGTTGATTTAGCTGTAGTTTTACTTTCAAAAGCTATATTTATAGCTTGAGGATTACTAGTCCCATCTTCTGCATTAAATAATTGATATTTATATCTTGGAAT
>ULWY01016323.1_pt1 | contig 10361 bp, 13 predicted proteins | sample 1960761 | NCBI WGS metagenome assembly ULWY01 (sample SAMEA4835824, study PRJEB28245) | human gut metagenome | biome: gut microbiome; material: fecal sample | place: Denmark | collected 2008
CATATTATGTGGCTGGCGGAGTGCTGGTGCATAATTATTGTTCTCCTCAAGAAATGAATAAAAAAAGGCAGAGGCACTTGAAGGAAAGATATTCAATTTGAAAAGAAAGCAGATGCGTTGGAATTTATTACAAAAAATTTCCTGGATTTAGTGAAGAAATGGCAGGGCATAGGAGTGCAGAGGGATGGCATTTTGACAAACATCCAATTGGAGATTCTATAGATGATGTTGCTCATATAAATTTGTATAGTAAGAGACATAAATTTAGAATACATATAACCTGGTTAGATTAATAGGAGAAGATATGAAAAAGAGTGAATTTGATAGTTATAATATAAAATATTTTGATGATACTAGCATAAAAAAAGTTAGTATGAAATATTCAAGAAAAAATGAATTTAGATATTTATGGGCATATTTAAGTCCGCAATATTGCAAAAGGAAAATTAAAATTAAGGCAGATAATACATTTTATAAAGAAATAGGGAATTATATTTATAATTATGAATTATTTTTATTAATAGACAAATGTTGTATAGAAGATAGTGAAGAAGATTTATCAATATTAGCTTCTGCAAAAACAATATTAAAAATACTAATTGATAATTATTGGGATTTGGATGAAGTATGTATTTCAAGCTTGGACTATGAATGGATAATATGTATAAATCATAATTTTGAAATTTTTCTTGTGGGCAATAAAATTATAAATTATTTTAATTCCGTAATAAAAAATGAAAGAATTGCAGATTGTATTATTTTATTTGAATAATATGTAAAACAAAAAGGGATAGCAAGAAAGGTAAAATTCAATGATAAAGCAAAGGAATATTTAGGATTATAATTATGAAAATTAATATGAATAACAGAATGTATAGAGAATATAGTAAAATCACAGAAATAAACTATTATGCTAAAATTGATTTTAATTTTAGTATTTTTATAGGATATAATGTTGTATTATTAAGCGATAAGAAAACAATTAGTGAAGATTCTGTTAATAGAGGAATAAGATTTTTAGGTGGAAAAACGCAATATGAGATAGAAAACAATGAAATATATATTAACAATTATGCTAGAAACAACGATATTTTAGAAATAATAAAAGCAGGTTTTATTATTGCAAGAAAGCTTGAATCAGAATTTCATAAACTTAATAAAAACAATATTTGTATAATAATGTCAATTGATTCTAATAATAATGGAAATTTAACATTTCATGAGATTATAAATGATAATTTATGGATTGATGAAAATCTTGAGAATTATGAAGAGTGCATAGCTATATTTATAGTTTGAATAGTTGAAACTATAAAATTAATGTATACATAGTAAGAATAGGTTAGAAATATATCTCAGATTTATAGAATGTGTAAAAGACAAGCCAATATCTTATTATGTGTTCCAGATTCTTTACTGGTGGAAATAAGGGAAGGTTATGTGTATAGCATACCAGTACAGCACATATGCTGCCAACATCCAGCTAATACGCAAAATCCTGCAAAGCAGGGGAGCAGTCTCAATGAACGAAGTCACAAGTGCTTCAAGAGTGGTGACGCACACCTCTATCTATTACAGGATAATTGTGAAATAGGAATGAAAGAAAAGCAATAGATAGAAAAAGACTGCTTTGATTCCTATGTGTTTAGCATACCAGAGTGGTAAAACAACTAAAACTAATCAAGTACATCACTATGCAACAAATAAAAGCAAGACATATACTCCTCAGTTAGAGGAAATAGCAAACAGGTATGGATTAGACCTAGATGATGCATGGAATAAAGAATTGCTACCACATCAGGGACGTCATCCAAATGCTTATCATGAATATGTTCTTGATAGTATGAAACAATTTGACAACATTGCACAAGGAGACAAAGATATATTCCTTAAGTTATTTGATAATTTAAAGAATAACGTAAAATCAAATCCTGATATGCTGTATAAAGATTACTGGAAATAAGGAGAATATTGATGAAATATTACAAATTATCTATGGATATGGAAAGAGAAAATGATATAATATGCCATTATCAAAATGATTATGGAATTCAGCAAAATGCACTAAATACTGGGAAAGTTTTTGAAAACTGGGATGATAGATTTGAGTTTTTCTATACAAAAGAAGAAGGAGATGTTTGGACTGATTATCTTGCCAATGATAAAGGATGGTTCTTGGTATCAAACAGGTTGAAGACATTATTAGAGTCAGTCAATACAGATATACAATTTCTGAAAGTTGGCATAAAAGAAACAAATAATGGAGAGGATTTTAAACAATATTATATTGCCAATATTATTAAAGTTGTAGATGCGTTATGCTTGGATAAATCGAAGTACTTTGAAACAGAAATTGAAGGAATAGGCACAATATATACTGTAAGTAAATATTGTATATATGCTGAAAAAACGGATGGTGCAGATGTCTTTAAGTTGTCAAATAGGCAAGAAATACCAATATTTGTATCTGAAAAATTTAAAGATTTAATCGAAAAGGAAAATATTACAGGTATTTCATTAACAGAGATTAGTGTAGTATAGTATTTATTATGGTTATACTTTCGGACTTCCAATAACCTATAACTACTGCACGTCTATTAATTAACCATCAAGGCTGTTGCAAAGCAATTAAGAATCCATGATGTTAATTATAGACGCTAGCGAAATTTTGCCGAGTTGGGTATAGGAAATGACATTGCAAAATCAAAATAGAATATTTAGTTCCAATACGCTGGTATAAACGCACTCTTAGCAACAAGAAAAAATGTTGCGAAAGGGTGCGTTTATTATGCGTGTTAGAAAAGTAGATTCAGATGCCATAAAACTATATGAATCAAGCCAAGTAAAATTTAAAACGACTGGAACTATACGAGAAGTTCAGTTCTCGGCAGGAGTTAATAAAAGCTGTCTCTGACATATGCAGAGACAATGACTGAGGGGAAAAGAGTATATGATGACGGAAAAATGTAGATGAGTGTAGTCATAATTTTATTGAAAAGTATGATATTGATGAGTATATTATTTGGTATGGATTAAAGAGTTTATGGCAAAGATAATCGTAAGATAACGTAAATGCTTGACATTTAATATATGATGATAGATAATATTCTTAGTTTGCAGGGGAACTCGCAAGAGTTGAGAAGGTAGAACCTGACCCTTTGAACCTGTCGGTTAATACTGTCGTAGGGAGCAATCATTTGAGAAATCATGAGGCTGTCACTGGCAGCCTCTTTATTTACTTTTATAGAAAAAAAGTACGTATGAAATATACCTGCTTTATTCTGACAGATGAGAAATTTTGCTCTTATTTTTATAAGAAAGAGGTTGATTGAAAATGGAGAAAGACAGAATTATTAAAATGATTACAGAAGTCAGAAAGGTTAATCCGTTAGTACATAACATAACAAATTATGTAACGGTAAATGACTGTGCAAATGCCATACTTGCAATAGGAGCATCTCCTATAATGGCTGATGATTTATTAGAAGTAGAAGACATAACTTCGATATCTAAGGCACTTGTCATTAACATAGGCACACTTAATCAGAGAACAGTAACATCTATGTTAGCAGCGGGCAAGAAAGCTAATCAGCTAAATATTCCGGTTATTTTAGATCCTGTAGGAGCAGGAGCCTCAGGCTTTAGAAATGATACAGTTAATTCTTTACTTAAAACAGTAAAATTTAGTATAATCAGGGCTAATTTATCAGAAATGTCTTACATAGCCGGATTAGAGGTGTCAACTAAAGGCGTGGATACTTCTGCAGAAGATGAAGGCAATGATGCAGTTATGGTAGCTAAAAATGTTGCTAAGAGATATAATTGTGTGGCAGCCATAACAGGAGCCGTTGATGTAATATCTGATGGAGAACGTGTTGCTACATTAAGTAATGGAGATAAATTATTATCAAAAGTGACAGGAACCGGCTGTATGACTTCAGCTTTAGTAGGTTCTTATGCAGGTGCCGTAACTAATGAAAATGAATTTGATTATTATGATGCTGCCATTGCAGGAATAGCTTCTATGGGCATAGCAGGTGAACTAGCAATGAGTGTTTCAACAAATGGAACAGGAAGTTATCATATTGAAATAATAAACGGTCTGAGCAGATTAAATGAAGAAATTATGGGTGAAATGATAAAGTTAGGTTAGATACAGATTTATTAAATGACGATTATCCTGAAAATATTAGATTATATAACTTAGTTAGGATTGGTGAATGACTATGAAGAATAAAATTGATTATACATTATATCTGTGTACAGACAGAGATTTAATGAGTTCTGCAACCATTGAGGAGAATGTGGAACTCGCAATAAAAGGAGGTTGTACAGTAATCCAGTTAAGAGAGAAGAACTGTTCTTCGAAAGAATTCTATGATTTGGCTGTAAGTGTCAAAAAGATTACTGATAAATACAATGTTCCTCTTATAATTAATGACAGAGTAGATATTGCCATGGCTGTTGATGCGGCAGGTGTACATATAGGACAGAGTGATTTACCGGCAGATGTTGTCAGAAGAATAATTGGCGCTGATAAAATAATAGGTGTGTCAACTGCTAAATTAGCTGAAGCACTTAAGGCTGTTAAAGATGGTGCAGATTATTTAGGCGTTGGTGCAATGTATTCAACAGATACTAAGACAGATGCAAGGCCGGTTACAATGGAAGAATTAAAAAAAATTCGTACAAATGTCGATATTCCTATAGTAGTAATAGGTGGCATTAATATGAATACACTTGGTAATTTTAAGAATATTGGAATAGATGGTCTGGCTGTGGTATCAGCAATTGTTGCACAGCCTGATGTTGAAAAAGCTGCTAAAGATATGTATGAAGCATTTACTTCATAGACGTACTGATATAAAATCAGAGAAACATCTACTGTAAAGATTAAGGTGTCAAAAGCCCCTATAGGGACTAACCGTCACAATATATGTGTATTGTAAATTCATTTGCATACACATATATTGTAATGGTTGGTGCTACGCACCTTTTGACACCTTAATCCTATAAATGGAATATAAATCAAATAACATATATTTAGTGGAGGTAACAATGATAGATATTAATACATATAATGGAGTTATTTTTGATTTGGACGGAACATTAATTGATTCTATGGGTGTGTGGAATCAGATAGATATAGATTTCTTAGGTAAAAGAGGTTTCGATGTACCTAAAGACTATATGGAAGCAATAACACCTATGGGATTTGAGGCAACTGCTGATTATACAATTAAGAGATTTAATCTTAAAGAAAGCAGAGATGAAATTATCAAAGAATGGTATGATATGGCAATAGAAGCATATTCATATCATGTCAGATTGAAAGATGGTGTTAAAGAGTATCTTAGTTATCTTAGAGATAATAATAAGCTTATGTCAGTTGCCACTGCTTCAGATATGAGACTTGTAGAGCCTGTATTATCTAATAATGACATAATTGATTATTTTCAGAATATTACAACCGTTAAAGAAGTAAGTCGAGGAAAAGGGTTTCCTGATATTTATGATAAAGCAGCTGATAAAATGGGAATATCTAAAAGTAACTGTATTGTCTTTGAAGATATTTTAGCAGGCATCAAAGGTGCTAAGGCAGGTGGATATATGGCAATTGGTGTATATGATTCACATACAAGGGAAAATCAGCAGCTAATGAAAGAATTAAGTGATAAATTCATATATGATTTTAAAGAAATGATAGCATAAGACATATAGTTTTTATAGCAGATAAGAAATCTCCTATAAACGGGAGTTAATCAGGAAATTTAGTACAGAGATTTATTAAAAAAGTTAAGTATGAAATGGAGAAAAATCAATGAGAGAATATAGTACACAGATGGAAGCAGCTAAAAAAGGAATTATAACACCTGAGATGGAAATAGTTGCAGCTAAGGAAAATATTGATGCAGATGAACTTAGAGAACTTATGGCGAAGGGACAGGTAGTTATTCCTGCTAACATTAATCATAAATCATTATCACCTGAGGGAATCGGAAAAGGCTTAAAAACTAAGATAAATGTAAACCTCGGTATATCAGGTGATATGAAAGACTATGACATGGAGATGGAAAAAGTTAAAATGGCTATTGATTTCGGTTGTGAAGCCATTATGGACCTTAGCAATTACGGTAAAACCAATACATTCAGAAATGAACTTATTAAGATTTCGCCAGCAATGATTGGTACAGTTCCAATGTATGATGCAATCGGATATTTAGAGAAAGATTTATTAGAGATTACAGCTAAAGATTTTCTTAAAGTTGTGGAAGCACATGCAAAAGAGGGCGTAGATTTCCAGACTATTCACGCAGGAATTAATAAAAGAGCCATTGAAACATTTAAGCGTGAAGGCAGATTAATGAATATTGTTTCAAGAGGCGGCTCATTATTATTTGCATGGATGGAGATGACCGGTAATGAAAATCCATTCTATGAATATTATGATGAAGTTTTGGAAATATTTAGAAAATATGATGTTACAATCAGTCTTGGTGATGCATTAAGACCAGGCTGTATCGAGGATAGCACAGATTCCGGTCAGATTGCTGAATTAATTGAGTTAGGCAATCTGACTAAGAGAGCCTGGGAAAAAGATGTGCAGGTAATGGTCGAGGGACCGGGACATATGGCAATGAACGAAATAGCTGCTAATATGGCTATTGAGAAGAGAATATGTCACGAAGCACCTTTCTATGTACTTGGACCTTTAGTAACTGATATCGCACCCGGATATGACCATATCACATCAGCAATCGGTGGAGCAATAGCTGCCGCTAATGGTGCAGATTTCTTATGTTATGTTACACCAGCTGAACACTTAAGACTGCCTGATGCATCAGATGTTAAAGAGGGTATCGTAGCTTCTAAGATAGCAGCTCATGCCGCTGATATTGCAAAGGGAATTAAGGGTGCAAGAGATATTGATAACAAGATGAGTGCAGCAAGACATAAACTTGACTGGGATGAAATGTTTAAATATGCTATTGACGGAGAGAAAGCAAAAAGATATTATGATAGTGTACCACTTGAAGAGAGACATACCTGCTCAATGTGTGGTAAAATGTGTGCAGTAAGAACAACTAATAAGATTCTTGCAGGAGAGAAAGTAGAATTTTGTTCTGAAAAATAAACACTAATTTTTTTAGAAAAGGAATAATAAAATTGAAGAAGATAATTAAAGAGATTAATAATAATCAGAATCTTGAGATGAATCTGCCCGTATATGCGAGACATATAAATGATTTATATAATAAATGTGCGGCAGTTGAAATGGCTATGGATTACTATACATTTTATGAGATGGTAAGTGATGGCGAGATTAAAGATAGTAAACTTAAGGAATATACAGAAGAATTCAATGCAATAATTAAAGAATATGTTGTAGATGTTAAAGTTGATGAGAACAGGGAGAAAGCTGTTGAAAGAATCGATATTTTAAGAAATAAGATATATAAAACAGTTGATATATTAGCAGCTTATGCTGATATTTTCTCAAGATATGAATATGTTTCTAACAGATGTGAATATTTATTTAAGGAAGAAACTGTTGATTCAAAATATACTGATGAAGATTTTACAAGAGAGATAATGCAATATATTTTCTCTGACGAAGATAACACGGTAATTAACAGTAAAATCTGTGAAATTATAGCAGAATTACCATTAAGACTTACCAAGAGCAAATTCTTTCAATTATTAAGTGACGGACTCAGTGTATATAGTAAAACTGACAAAGAAACTATCGATGATTTCGTATATGTACTTAAGTCCTCATCAATGCTTGCATTACCTGATGGTCTAGAGGATTATTCTGAATTAAATGAGATTTATGAAATGGTAAAAGCTGTGGATTATTCTAAGATTACTAAAGAAGAATTCGATAAACTTGAAAATGAATTAAGATATGCAGCAGATTTTATTGATAAAGAAACCAATGTCTTTATGATGCTTCAGGGAATTGTAAACAGAACCTATGTAATGATTTTGTCTGCACCATATGTAGATGAATATGATAAAGAAGTTGAATGCAGTATGAAGATTATTAAAGAAATTAATAATAACTTTACATCAGGTGAATATATAACATTACCTGATGAGGTTACAGATTTATTCGTATTCTTAGAGGGCGTTCCTGAGAAAGTTCATAGTAAAATTGAAGGTGAAGAATTTGCCCTTGATAACATTAAAAATAATCATCTTAGTATAATAAAGAGTATTATGGCAGAGAATATATATCAGGGATTATTTATTTCGCAGAACCTTATTTCGGATAGTCTGTTTGCTGATCTTTCAGATATTAAAAACATATTTGAAGAGAAATCAGAAGAAGAAACAGAATTTGATATTAAGGAATATATTAATACAGTCAGAGATGAATTAGTAATGCAGCTTACTGAATTCTTTAAGAATAACCAGAAACAGGTCAACCGTTCAGTAATGGCACTGATTATTTCAAGACTTCCTGTATTCTTTAACAATATTACTGAAGTGCAGGATTATGTTTATAATTCATTATCTAATTGTACAAATAAAGCTGAGAAATCAGCCGCTATCGAAATCATTAAATGTATCATTAATGAAAATTGAGGTTTTTTGAATGAAATGGTATAATAATCTCTATGTTGGAAAAAAGGCTTTAAAAAAGAAACATAAAATAATAATGCGTGCCATAAGACGAAAGCCTCAGATAGGCATTTATATGATAACACTGCCTGTTAATGAGGCTAATGCATTAGAGATATATCCGTCTTATGTATTGCTTCAGAAATATTACCGTAAGAAGAAATTAACGGTAGTAGGCATATCTCAGGGATATGATGAAGCATTAGAGGTTATGCAGGATATTTTAATGGACTGTTATAACGAAACAGGTCAGTTTCTTGTAAGGCATATGGTAGAAAGACACCAATAAATATGGAATGGAGAAGTACTTAGATATGCTACATATATTACTTACAATTTTAAAGGTAATCGGAATCATAATATTAGTTCTGATTAGTCTTGTTATCTTAATCATAGCAGCTATACTTTTTGTTCCAATCAGATATTCCATAGATGCAATTTATGACAGAAAAGTAAAAAATCTTGATTTTAAGATAAAGATAACTTATTTATTACATCTCATTTCGGTAAAATATATCTATAAAGATGATGGCCTAAGCATTAAAATATTCGGTATTAAAACGCATTTCTTTGATAAAGAAACTAAGGCAATGGAAGAAAAAATCAATAAAGAAACTAAGATGTTTGAGAAGATGTCATCTGAGATTAAGGATAATATGACTGAGATGTCAGAGGTCTATGAGCAGTTAAAGAAAATTGACGAAGAACGTGACAGGTTAGCAGAGAATGTCAATAAAACAGAAGAAAATATAGAAAATAATAATAAAGATAATGATACAGAAGAGAATACAGAAGAGAATACGGAAGAATTTATAAAAGTTGAAAAACAGAATATATTTTCAAGAATTTATTCTAAAATTAAGGCAATAATTATTAAAATTAAATATCGTTTTATCAAATTTTGTGATACAATAAAGAAGATATGTAAAAATGTTAATGATTTAAAAGAATTTATAAGTGATGATAACACAAAAGAGGCATTTGGTTTCTTAAAAAAAGAAGCTCTTATATTATTAAAACATATCAGACCAAGAAGGATAAAAGGATATGTTCATTTTGGTTTTGACGATCCATCTTATACTGGTAATTTACTCGGATTAATATATATGATTCTTAGAGGTTCGCCTAAAGAATTTCGTATTAATCCAGATTTTGAGAATAAGGTATTTGATGGTGAGATTCATGCTAAAGGAAGGGTTCAGTGCTATCTTTTATTAATTATTGGAATCAGACTCTATAAAAATGATAATTTGAAATTGCTTTTAGAAAGAAGGAGGACAAATGGCAGAGAATAATAACACATTTGATAACACAGTTGAGGCATTATTTAAAGGAATGGAGAATTTTATTACAACAAAGACTGTTGTAGGAGATGCAATTACAATTGATGGTACAATTATTTTACCATTGGTAGATGTGTCATTTGGAATTGGTGCAGGTGCATCAAATAATGATAAGAAGAATAATGGTGGCGGCGGTATGGGCAGCAAGATGTCACCAAGTGCTGTTTTGGTAATTAAAAATGGCGAACCTAAATTAGTTAATATTAAAGAACAGGACGGAATTACAAAGATTCTCGATATGGTTCCGGGACTTATCGATAAGTTTACTAAGAAAGACGATAGTGATAGTTCAGAATCAAGTAATGAAGAATATAATGAACAGGAAGTTCAGGTAGATAACTAATATTTTATATGTAGATTATTTAGATTTGGGTATCAAAAACAGAACCA
>ULWY01025607.1_pt1 | contig 10351 bp, 8 predicted proteins | sample 1960761 | NCBI WGS metagenome assembly ULWY01 (sample SAMEA4835824, study PRJEB28245) | human gut metagenome | biome: gut microbiome; material: fecal sample | place: Denmark | collected 2008
ACCGCCGCCATCCTGTACAGCGACGACAGCGCCCCCGCCTCGTTGTTGGGAAATCTGAATGTCACCCGCACCTTTCCCTCGCGCACGATAGCCTCGAGCATGGCTACCATTTCATCAACGCCCTGTCCGGTGAGGGCAGAAACGCAGACCGCGCGGTTCGAGCCGTTGGGGGTAAGCGCGGGAGCGGGTATCCCGTCCGCCTCGCGGTCACATTTGTTATAAACTATAAGCGTCGGCTTGCCGCCCGCGCCAAGCTCGGCAAGAAGCTCCTCCGTCACCTTCATCTCATCCGGATATTCCGGGTCCGAGGCATCTACGATGTGCAGAAGGATATCCGAGAGCGCCGCCTCCTCAAGCGTTGAGCGGAACGCCTTTACAAGGTGATGAGGAAGCTTTCTGATAAATCCGACCGTGTCGGTCAGCAGAACGCTCTCGCCGCCGGGAAGCGTGAATTTGCGCGTCGTGGGGTCAAGCGTGGCAAACAGCTTGTCCTCGGCAAGTATGCCGGCATCGGTGAGCCGATTGAGAAGCGTTGACTTGCCCGCGTTGGTGTACCCTACGATCGCCACACGCGGCAGGCCGCTGCGGTCACGCGCCGAACGCGTGGTGCGGCGGGTGTTTTCCACCGCTTCAAGCTCCGCCTCGAGCGACGCAACGCGGCGTGCAAGATGACGCTTGTCGGATTCGAGCTTTGACTCGCCGGGGCCTCTCGTTCCTATGCCGCCACCGAGCCTTGAGAGCTGCTTGCCCTTGCCTATAAGACGCGGAGCGGTATATTTGAGCTGTGCCAGCTCCACCTGCAATTTGCCCTCCGCAGTCGCCGCATGAAGCGCAAAGATGTCAAGTATGAGCATGGAGCGGTCGATAACGCGCACCTCTCCCACTTCGTCCTCAACATTCCTTATCTGCGACGGCGACATTTCGCAGTCGAATATGCAAAGCTCGGCTCCGCATTCGGAGCATATCGTTTTCAGCTCTGCCACCTTGCCGCTTCCGATGACCGTGCGTACATCCGGCTTCTCGCGCGACTGCACAAGACGCGCCGCAACGACGGCTCCCGCGGTTTCCGCAAGTCTTTCAAGCTCGTCAAGCGATGCATCGCACTCGCCGTCGCGCATCTCCGGCGTCTCCACGCCCACAAGCACCGCCGTGCTGTTCTTTTTTTCTTCTGTTATGTGTATTTCTGTCATAGTTGTTCCTTTCTCTGTGTCGGAAAAACGGAGAAAAAGGAAACGGGGACAAGCCGCCACATCACTGCGCACAACTTATCCCCGCATTCGTAACAAAGCTTATTTGCTGCTTGCCTCGAGTCTCTTTTTGAATTTATCAACTCTACCGCCGGCGTCAACGAATTTCTGCTTACCGGTAAAGAAAGGATGGCACTTTGAGCAAATTTCAACCTTGATCTCTCCGCCCTTCGGGTTGGTCGAACGGGTGCGAACGGTCTCACCGCAAGCGCACCGGATCGTGACTTCCTCGTATTTAGGATGGATTCCTTCTTTCACTTTTAACACCTCGCTTCGTATAAAAATGCTGCCTGTTATCGCAATTACGCTACATTATATCACACCAAAGCGGATTTTGCAATACTTTTTTATGATTTTTTCTTTTACACGGCACTTTTTTTCGTAAAAAACGCTTTTTCGGTATTTCAGAACGCAGTCAGAGACCGATACCGCTTTACAACAGCCTCTTTTTATGCTACAATATATACAATATTTCCGATCGGACGGTACAAAAAAATGGACACAGGCATGCTTACCGTGGGCATTCTCACCCTCGGGTGCAAGGTAAATCAATATGAAAGCGAAGCGACCGCCGAGGAGCTTACGCGGCGCGGCTTCCGCGTTCTCACGCCGGATGAAAGGTGCGACGCATACATAATCAACACCTGTGCCGTGACCGCCGAGGCAGCGCGCAAATCACGCCAGATGATACGCCGGCTGCGCACACGCTCGCCCGGTGCTTTTATAATAGTCACCGGCTGTCTTGCAGAAACATCAGCCGACGAGCTTGCCGCGATAGCAAGCGTTGATGCCGTTGTGGGCAACGCGCGCAAACTCGCCGCCGTGGATGAACTTGAAAGGCTCGTCGCGTCCGGGAAAGGTGCCGAGGGAGCGGCTTTCAACGGCATCGGCACGCTTGACGGCAGCACATTTGAACCGATGAGGATATCGGCATTTTCGCGCACGCGCGTATATGTAAAGGTGGAGGACGGCTGCGAGAACCGCTGCTCGTACTGTATAATACCCGATGCGCGCGGTCCCGTGCGCTCCAAGCCGAAGGCGGAAGCGCTCGCCGAGATAGCGGGACTGGTGCGCGGCGGTGCGCGCGAGGTAGTTATCACCGGTATAGAGGTAGCCTCATATGGGCGCGACCTCGGTGACACGAACCTTGAGGACCTGCTCTGCGCCGCCGACGAGCTGCCCGAGGTGCGCGACAACGGCGTGCGCGTGCGGCTTGGCTCGCTCGAGCCGTCGCTTTTGCGCCCAGAATTCATAAAGCGCATAGCCGGACTTTCATCCGTCGCGCCGCACTTTCACATATCGCTCCAGAGCGGTTGCTCGCGCACGCTTGCGGCAATGCGCCGCAAGTACAACGCCGAACGCGCGATGCAGGTGATAAACGACCTGCGCGAGGCGATACCGGGCGTACAGTTCACCTGCGACGTTATAGTCGGCTTCCCCGGCGAGACCGATGACGACTTTGCCGAAACGCTTGATTTCATGCGCCGCGCACGCTTCCTTGCCGCGCACGTCTTTCCGTACTCGCCGCGCCGCGGCACCCCCGCCGCCGTAATGCCAGATCAGATACCCGAGACGGAGAAGCATCGCCGCGCCGCCGCGCTTGCGTCACTTGAGAAAGGGATACGTCTCTCCCTGATTGAGGAGGTCGCCGCGGCACATCCCGTATGCCGCGTGCTTTTCGAAAGTTTTGACGGAAAAACCGCCGTGGGTCATACCGATCAGTTCATAGAGGTGCGCGTCCCGTCGGACAAGGATCTGCACGGAATGTTTCTTCCCGTCCGTCTTTGCGGCGTAGAGGAGGATCCTTCCTTCGAATACGGCTCGGTATGTAACGGTACTGTTGTTTATTAAAACATAAAAATATAAGCAAAAAATATCTTGATGCCATCTGTATTGTATGATATAATGATGACAGGGCAATTTTTACACAAGCCCAAGTCTTATTACAAAAAAGGAGCGTCAATCATGAAAAAGGATCTTCGCTTTGTACGCACCGCGATCATAGCACTGATCGCATTTGCAATGTTTGCCTGCACTTACGCATCGGCAGACAACATTTCGGACGCTTTTCCCGGCATATACGGTGGCGGTGAATCGGCTGACGTTCTTGCAGATATAGGCAATAACGACATGCTTCCCGAAAACACCGACTGCATCAAGGTTTACTCCATAAGTCCTTCGGAATTCAGTGATCTTGCTTCCGGAAGAGCTCAAAATGCCAACATGACGGGAAACGACAAAAATGTTCGCTGGTATTTCATTTCCGAAAACGGTAGCATCGCCAAAGCACAAAAACTGAACGGGAAGTGGACGATCATAGGGCGCTCAGAGCCTTCCGCCGATGCTGTGAAAAACAGCACTCTCACCACGTCCGCAATTAACAAGTACCTCAACGAAAAATCATCCGTAGTTACAGGAATGGCAAACAACTCCACCAACGCCTTTTGCGTTGATGTGCCCGAATATCACACATCATTCGTTGTTTTTGATGACGGCAATGTAACATACGTATGCCCGTTCGGCAGTCGTCCGGACCTTACCGGCCTTGAAAACGGCAAGGAGTACACTGCAACGGAAGCCATGAACATTCTGTCTACTAATTTTGCATCTTTTGCACCTATGATGGAAAATGAGTTTGGCGGCGCGGGAGCTCCTTCGCCTGTATCAACGGGAACCAAATGGGCAATCCCGGTAGCAATAATAGTTGTGTCGGCAGTAATCGTTGTGACTGTCATTACCGTAAAGAAGAAAACCAAGTCCGCGTCTGCGTAAAAAACGGCATTTATTGCCGAAACAAACCGATAGAAATTAAAAAAATAAAAAAAACTCTTGATTTTTCGCATTGAGTATGCTATAATAACGGATGTTGTATGTAAATAATCCGCTACTATATATTGAGGAGGTGTCACTTATGGCAAAATGCAGCGTTTGCGGCAAGGGCGTCGTGTTCGGTAACTCGGTCTCCCACTCACACCGCAAGACCAACAGAGCATGGAAGCCCAACATCCGCAAGGTCAAGGTTTCCGAAAACGGCACAGTCAAAACAGTCAGCATGTGCGCACGTTGTCTGCGCACCCTGAAAAAGGTTGACAACGCTTGATCAGGTTCTGTAGGGGCTGTCTCTGAACGAGACAGCCCCGCATTTTTATTATTTATCCGGAGGAAAGAAAATGCTTTTTGCAGTCGGAGCGGGCATTCCCCGCAATATGCTTGACGGTACAGCCGCGACCGGCGTCGAGACCGTGATACTGCCGCCTTACGCCGCACTGCCCTCCCCCGTAGCATCGCACGCCGATCTGCTCATACACCCGCTTAACGGCGTGCTGTATACCTTCGGAGGCTACTACCGCATCGCCGCCCGCGAAATAGACCGCATTTGCGAAAATTCGGGGTTTGAGCTTCGTTTTATCGAAGCGGAGGCGGGAGAGCTCTACCCGAAGGATGTTCCGCTTTGCGCCAAACGCGTGGGCGATATGTTCATATCCAATCCGCGCACAGCGCCCGAGATTTGCCGCAGTGCGGGGGCAGCCGGACTGCACATAGTTCCCGTATCACAGGGCTACGCCGCCTGCTCGACAGCCGTGGCGGGCGACGGCGTTATCACAGCCGACGCGGGAATAGCCGCAGCCGCGCACCGTGCCGGCATCACGGTCCTTGAGATCGCACCGGGGCACATCGACCTTCCGGGCTACGGCTACGGCTTTATCGGGGGCGCGTGCGGCTTTTGCGCCGAACGCGGCGAGGTGTGGTTTGCCGGTGATCCTCTCACACATCCGGACGGCGCGGCTGTCGTAGATTTCGTGACTTCCCGGGGATTTCGCGCCTTCCCGCTTGGCAGCGGCAGACTTTTCGACTGCGGCGGTATGTTCTTCTTTTGATATTTCCACAGACACGCGGTCTTTCCGTATATCAAATACGGACTGTTAAAAGCCCAAGTGCTTTTAACAGTCCGTGAAATGCCGGGCATGATCCCGGTTTTTTTGATGCGAGCTTGATCGTTTGCCCCTCAGAGCTTTACCGTTTCCTCGCCTACGATATTACCGTCATTGTCCGTGAATCTGACATACGCCATATTTCCGTCAAGCGTTATGGCGCCGCCGACAAAAAACGAAAGATCGTCCTTGCTCAGCTTTGACGCCGCGACTATCGGGCAGGGCTGACCGAAGGCGTCGCGCTCGCCGCCGGGATATGTCACGTAGCATTTATGTACGTGTCCGCATATCATAAGGTGCGGCTTTACGTTCTCGCGCAGAAGCGACGCCCAATGTGCAAAGGTATCCTCTTCGATATCAAAGGGCGGGTTGCGGCGCTCGGTAAAGGGATTATGCACCACAACTATCTTGTATTTTATACCGCCGTCCGAGTACTCCGGCTTTTCGGCGTTGCAGAGCGCCTCGAGCCACCGCGTTTCGCGGCGTCTGAAATCCTCACAGCAGATGGTGTGAGCGTATTCAACATGGTCGTCCGGTTTATCCTCGGCGCAGTCCATAACTATGCCCCAGACCGGTCCCAGGCGGAAGGTGTAGTACGACACTCCGTTGTCGGTGGGCGTATAATCCTCGATAAGCTCGGCGCAGACGCCGCGCGTGTCATGATTGCCGCGCGCAAATACCACGGGGATCTCACCGCCGGTAACGCCTGCGGCGATCCTGTGTATCGCCTCAAAGTACGCAACGTCGCCGCTGTGATTGGGAATATCGCCGTTCAGAAGCAGCAGATCGAGTTCCTCGCCCGTGCGTTCGAAATATTTCCCCGCATTTATCGGACCTTCAACGCGATTGTGCGCATCCGCGATATTGTAGATATTTATCCTTTCCTTATCGGGATCGATCGGGCTGAATGCGGAGGTGTATTCCTCTATCTCACCGACCTCGGAACGGTAGGGTTTGCGCTCGATCATTTTGCGCCAGCGCACGGTATAGCTCCGGGCAGCGTCAAGCTCCGCCATCGGGACCGTCATTTTGTGCGTCAGACGCCCGGAGCGCAGTATTCCGTTCGAGTCGTCATAATATTCGTTTTCGCCGATGCCCACCCACATAAGGCATGGCTCATTTACGGGAACGATGATAATGTATTTATCTGCGACCGCGTATACGGTGGGCAGTGCGGCAAAAATTTCGGGTTTCTGTGCCATAGCGTTTCTCCTTAAAAAGTATTCAAGAGCATGAACGTGTCTTGATTATATCATTTAACGCGCCGTGTGTCAACCGACATCGCGGCTTTTATTTTTTGTTTTTGGACATAACACGCGCAACCCCGAGAAGCAGCGTTACAGCCGCAAGAGCAACAACGACAGCCGCGGTACCGCCGGTATCCTTTTCCGCATCGGCGGTAATCTCCGCATCCGTCACGGTAGCGGGCGTGCTTTCGGGCGGGAGCGTCACCGCGCCGGAGGTATCTGCCGGTGTTTCGACCGGAGGCTCCGTGACCGGCTCGGTCACAGGCTCGGTCTCCGGCGGGAGCGTGGAGCGGGCGGTAAGATTTTCAAAGAAATCTCCGCCGACCGTATCACTGCCGACCAGCGTGCGATAAAGCCCGTACTCGGTAGGCTTGAACGAACGTATATCCGTAGCCTTTGTATATTGCCCGTATTTGCCGTTTATCCAGTCGGTGAACCACGTGTACTGTTGCGACAAATGACACGCATAGCCGAGCTTTGACACCTCGTACGCAGTCATGCCGCCGAAATGCGAAAGCGGGCGGTCCCAATCCATGGTTATACGGTCCTTATCGTACAGATGCAGATATGTCTTGGGAACATCCCACACGCCGTACATCGCGGCGCTCTCCGGCATATACGACGCATCTGCGGCAAGCGTCAGCGCGGGTATCAGCGTATCGGTATTTATCTTGTGCTGCGGATGACCGTATTCGCCTTCAATATCGTGTCCGACGACCACCTGCGGCCGGAACCGCCGCAACACGGACACCTGAAAGGCAATAAGATCGTCGCGGGAAAGTCCCTCCGCCGCCGCAGCGGAATATGAATACTCACGCGTCAGCGTGTACCCGTCCCAGTGGTCGGTGAGACTTCCTATCACCGGATACCGCTTTACGCCGACCGTCCAAAGCCCATTCAGCAGCTCGTGCGGACGGTTTCGCGTATTGAGGTGGTTGGTAAAGTAAACGACCTGCACCTCATAGTCCAGCTCACCGGCGTAGTACGGCAGAACTCCAAGGAAGAAAAGCTGTTCGTCGTCGGCATGCGTTGACATCAGCATAAGATCCGCATACCCGTCGGCAGGCTCCCAGCGCTGTACCCAGTCCGGTATCTCGCCTGCGGAAAACACGTATATATCGCATATCTCCGCCTTACCGTCGAACGAGAGCGTAACCTCTTCCGCTTCCCCGCACATTTCCGCTACATTGCAGAACTCGTGCCAGAAGCCGTATCTGCCGCGCGGCACGGACACGCCGTTTGCCGTAAGCATCCATGAGGGCGGCTCGCGGTCGAACTTCACATACACGGCGGCTATCCGCGGACCTGCGGACGATATGCGTATCTCACTGCCCGCCTCGTATACCGAGTATGTTCTTTCGCTCCCGTCGGTGACGGCGGAGGATGCAGGCGTAAATTTCACTGTCCCTGTTATGTCCTCGGCGCCCGCCGAAAGCGCAAACACAAAAACGGAGGCGACAAGGACGGCAAGAATCATCAATTTTTTCATGTAAAAATAAAATTAGAGGCGTCCGCATGATATTTCGGACGCCTCTCTGGATCAGGTTTATCTTTTATCGGTAGATTTTATATTTCGGAATTTTTGCGGATCATCTGCGTCCCGATCCGCGGAAATCGTCACGGTGCTTTCTGTTGCGCAGTATGGACATGATCTCGTCAAATCCGTCTGCATCGCGAGGCAGCTCTGCGGCGTTCTCGGGCGCCGTGGTCTCAACGGCGGGCTGTGCCTTTGCAGGCTCGGCAGGTTTGGGCTGAGGAGCCGGCTCCTTGCGCTGCTCATAGTTGCGCTGAGGCTCGGCGGCAGGTGCGGCGGGCTGTGCCTTGGGAGCCTCGACCTTCTTCTCGGCGGGCTTGGCAGCAACCATCTCCTGCTTTGCGGAATTTTCAAGCGCTTCCTCCGCGTCCTTCTCAAAGCCGGTGGCGATAATGGTGATCTTCATCTCATCATCAAGATCGGGATCGAACGCAACACCCCAGATAACGTTCGCATCGGGGCTGGCTTCGTTAGCTATCATGGTGGAGGCAAGGTCGGCATCCTCAAGTCCTACATCGGGCGAGATGGATATGCTGACAAGAATGCCGGTAGCACCCTTGATAGAGGTCTCGAGCAGCGGGCTGGAGATGGCAGCCTTGGCTGCAAGCTCTGCCTTGTCCTTGCCCGTTGCGCTTCCGACGCCCATGTGAGCAAAGCCCGCATCGTGCATAACGGAAGTAACGTCGGCAAAGTCGAGGTTGATAAAGCCGGGAACATTGATAAGCTCGGAAATGCTCTGTACGCCGCGGCGGAGAACATCGTCTGCTATTTCAAATGCGTTGAAGAGGGTTATACGTGTATCGGAGACTTGTTTGAGTCTCTCGTTGGGGATGATAACGAGCGAATCGACATACTGGCTGAGCTGGCGGATGCCTTCCTCTGCCTGACGCATGCGGCGGCTGCCCTCAAATATGAAGGGCTTGGTAACGATGGCGACCGTGAGGATATCCATCTCCTTGGCTATGCGCGCTACAACGGGAGCGGCTCCGGTTCCCGTACCGCCGCCCATACCGGTGGCAATGAACACCATGTCGGCGCCTGCAAGCGCGGACTTGATCTCCTCGGTATTTTCCTCGGCGGCGCGCTGACCGATCTCGGGGTTTGCACCCGCGCCGTGTCCGCGTGTGATCTTTTCACCTATTACTATCTGATTGGGAGCGTTTGAAGAACGAAGCGCCTGCTTATCTGTATTTACGGCAATAAACTCAACGCCGCGGATATTGGTGCTTATCATTCTGTTTACGGCGTTGTTTCCTCCGCCGCCGACGCCCACTACCTTTATGCTGACGCCGCTTTCGAGTAAATCATCATGCTCAAATGCCATTTTTATTTCCTCCGGTTTGTTTCTTCTTAACATTAGGATCAATCCCCGCGCCGGGACGCGCGTGGGCAATACAATACATCTATTATATAATAATATCTTTTTCGATTTTTTTCAAGGGGTTTTGCGAAAATTTCTTACTTTTTCTCACAAACATTTATTTCCCGACCGATATCGCACCCGAAATGTGCCAAAATCTGCATTTCAATCGCTCTTTGAAGTCAGGTCAAGCCCCTCACGCTTCACCGCAACGACCACAGCGGGATCGGAAACGTCTATGACCGCCGTTGCGTCCGCCTCATATCCGCACTCGTCTATCACCCGTGCGGCTGCAAGCGTCTTGTTTGCCGCTCCGGCATCCGAGCCGAACCTCACGCGGTATTTGCCGTCCACCGTTAGCACCGTATTGAAGCGCTCATCGACAAACAGCTTCGTCACGCGCCCCGCAAGTTCGGAGCCGGATATCACATCCACGAGTTTGCCGATATATCCGGGATCGGTGCCGTCCGCCAGTGTGAGCTGCGTGCCGACCACGGCGTTCCCCACCTGCGGCAGAGTGACGCACATAAGCCCCGCGGCTTCGAACCCATCGGGCTTGTCCGCACGCTCAAGCACGCGCATGTCGCCTGACAGCGCGTAATAATCCCCGGCTATGCAGGCATACATTACAGCCTTGTCCGAGCTTACCGTAATATACACAAAGGACGGTAATTTTATTTTCACGCTGACAGACGAGATATACGGCAACTTTGCCGCTATGCTCTCCTCTGCTGCTTTTTTATCGGTCCGGTAAAGCTTGTCGTTCCACGATATCCCCGATGCCGCGATTATATCATCCGCGGAATATGGCGACTCGCCCTCAACGTTTATCTCGCCTACGATAAAGAAGGAGCCGAGAAAGCGCGATATGACGTATATGAGAACACAGCTAAGACATAACAGCGCGGCGATCAGCAGCCATTTTGCCTTTCTTCTGCGCTCGCGTTTTTTGGCATGTTCCCTTGCCGCAGCCATGCGGCGGCGTTCCGCTTCGGCGCGGCGCTCCGCCTCGCTCTGCGGCGCTGCGGGAC
>ULWY01016343.1_pt1 | contig 10347 bp, 7 predicted proteins | sample 1960761 | NCBI WGS metagenome assembly ULWY01 (sample SAMEA4835824, study PRJEB28245) | human gut metagenome | biome: gut microbiome; material: fecal sample | place: Denmark | collected 2008
AATACTGGATCATTGATTATCTTTGATGCTGACACGGTATTCTGGTATTAAAAAAAACTCCGTCTGCATACCATTGGACGCAGACGGAGAACAAATATCGTTTTAAAGAATAGCCTTAAGCAAATCAGACATCTGCATCTGAACTTCTTTAGCCTTCTCACCTGCTACAGAAGCAAAGTCAGCAGTCTTGTCTGCATAAATGATGGCACGGCTGGAGTTGACTATCAATCCGCAAGTGCTGTTCATACCATACTTGCAAACTTCTTCTAGTGAACCGCCCTGAGCTCCTACTCCAGGAACCAGAAGGAAATGGTCAGGAACAATCTTTCTGATATCTTCGAACATACGTCCCTGAGTTGCACCTACAACATACATCATGTTGTCTGCATTGCCCCACTCCTGTGACTTGCGGAGAACTTTCTCGAAAAGTCTTTCGCCTTCTTTATCCTCGGTCAACTGGAAATCGTGGCTGCCCTTGTTTGATGTCAAAGCAAGCAAAATAACCCACTTGCCATCATAGCCCAAGAACGGAGAAACGCTGTCCTCGCCCATATAAGGCGCTACCGTAAGAGCATCAAGATTTAGTTCCTCAAAGAATGTACGTGCATACATGGCTGAAGTATTGCCGATATCGCCTCTCTTGGCATCTGCAATGATGAAATGCTCAGGGTAATTGTCATTAAGGTACTTTATTGTCTTTTCGAAAGACATCCATCCCTTAACACCCATACTCTCGTAGAAAGCAAGATTTGGCTTATAAGCAATGCAGTACTGAGCAGTAGCATCGATAATGGCTTTATTGAAACTGAATATTGGATCTTCCTCAGTCAAGAGGTGCTCTGGTATCTTCTTTATATCAGTATCAAGACCTACGCACAAGAATGAACGCTTTGCCTTGATATTCTCAAACAATTGTTTTCTGTTCATTTTATAAATGCTGTTAAATGATTACTATTCTATTATTTAAATACACAATGTAAATTCTAAAGTTCTGCTTCTTTGAGTCTTTCTGCATTTTCTGCCACAATGAGATGGTCGATGCAATCTTGAATATCGCCGTCCATAAAAGCAGCCAGATTATATATTGTGTAGTTGATTCTATGATCCGTTATACGTCCCTGAGGGTAATTGTACGTTCTAATCTTTGCAGATCTGTCACCTGTAGAAACAAGGGTTTTACGTCTTGAAGCGATGTCATCGACATACTCCTGATGCTCTTTGTCATAAATGAAGGTACGCAATCGTGCCAATGCACGCTCTTTGTTTTTAGGTTGGTCGCGCGTCTCGGTACATTCAATAAGAATCTCTTCGACAACGCCGGTGTTAGGATTTTTCCAATTATATCGAAGTCTAACGCCAGACTCAACCTTATTGACATTCTGACCTCCGGCACCGCTTGAACGGAATGTATCCCAACGTATTTCACCTTCGTTGATTACCACATCAAAGGCTTCGGCTTCAGGAAGTACTGCAACTGTAGCAGCAGAAGTATGTACACGCCCCTGCGTCTCGGTAACGGGAACTCGTTGAACACGGTGTACACCACTTTCATACTTCAATGTACCGTATACATCAGTACCTGTAACGGAGCATACAATTTCCTTGAAACCGCCAGATGCACCTTCACTGGCACTCGAAACTTCAAGTTTCCAGCCTTTCTTCTCGGCATATTTAGAGTACATTCTGAAGAGGTCTCCTGCAAACAATGCTGCTTCGTCACCTCCGGTACCGCCTCGAATTTCTAATATTGCATTCTTACAGTCTTCTGGGTCTTTAGGTATAAGCATCAGCTTGATTTCCTCTTCCAAAGACGGAATTCTGGCCTCGCATCGAGAAACTTCCTCTCGTGCCATCTCTTTCATCTCTGGATCGCTTTCTGTAAGAAGGATATTCTTACCCTCTTCAAGATTTCCAAGAAGGTCGGCATACTCCTTTCTTGCCTTCATAAGGTCTTCGAGTTCCTTATATTCACGAGTAAGACGTACAAATCTCTGCTGATCCGCAATAACATTCGGGTCTGTAATGAGTGTCGAAACTTCCTCGAAACGAGATCTGAGATCATCAAGCTTATCCAGCAAACTATTTTTTCCTGACATCTAAAACTTGATTTATCAATAATTAAATTCACCGAACTCGCTCTTGATGGTAAGACTCTTCTTGCCTTCTTCAATGTGTCCGACAATCTGCGCTTCAATATTGAATGACTTGCTGATGCTGATAACTTGCTCTGCATCTTCTGGGCTAACGTAGATTTCCATTCTATGGCCCATATTGAAGACCTTGTACATCTCGCTCCAGTCAGTATTGCTTTCTTTAGCAATGAGCTTGAACAATGGAGGTACAGGGAACATGTTGTCTTTAACAACTTTGCAATTATCGCCGACAAAGTGAAGGACTTTAGTCTGAGCTCCACCGGTACAATGTACCATACCATGGATTTTAGGTCTCATCTCATCGAGCATACGTTTGATTACTGGTGCGTAGGTACGAGTTGGAGAAAGCACGAGCTTACCCGCATTTATAGGTGAACCTTCCACTTCGTCATTAAGGTGGCAAGTTCCACTGTAAACGAGCTCTTCAGGAACAGCCTTATCGAAACTCTCAGGATATTTTTCTGCAAGATATTTTGCAAAAACATCGTGGCGTGCGCTGGTCAAACCGTTGCTTCCCATTCCTCCGTTGTACTCAGTTTCATAAGTAGCCTGACCGCAACTGCTCAAACCTACTATGACATCTCCCGGACGGATATTGGCATTGTTAATAACATCGCTGCGCTTCATACGGCAAGTAACAGTTGAATCGACGATTATTGTACGAACCAGATCACCAACATCAGCAGTCTCACCTCCAGTTGCGTAAATACCGATTCCCATCTTACGCATGTCGGCCAAAAGTTCATCAGTGCCGTTGATAATGGCTGAAATAACTTCGCCTGGAACAAGCATCTTGTTACGTCCTATTGTGCTGGACACAAGAATATTGTCAACAGCTCCGACACAGAGAAGGTCGTCTGTATTCATTATAAGAGCATCCTGTGCAATACCTTTCCAGACAGAAAGATCACCTGTTTCTTTCCAATACACGTATGCCAGACTAGATTTTGTGCCGGCACCGTCTGCATGCATAATATTGCAGTACTCAGGATCACCACCGAGAATATCCGGAATTATCTTACAGAACGCCTGTGGGAAAATACCTTTATCAATGTTTTTAATAGCATTGTGAACGTCCTCCTTCGCAGCGCTTACGCCACGCATCATGTATCTTTGCTTACTATCCACGGTAAATATATTTTTAAAAATACGTATAATTCAAAGATTAATTAATAAGTCTAAGCATGCCTCATAAAAAAATGCAGATACTTCAAAAAATACATTTTTCTACCTGCCACCAAAGCGTATGCACACTTTTTATGCAAATTTAGGCTTTCTGTATGTAACTTGAAAATATAAAACAAAAAAGTTTGTACACGCTTGTGTACAAACCTTCATATAACTCTGTTACAGGCATAACTGTAAAAATATGTTTATTTCATAAACACGAAATACACGGCCAAAACAAGACATCCGAACGCGGCGAAATGATTCCAATGTATTTCCTGATGCTGGAACATAAAATTAGCTATGATGGTAAATACCATAAGTGAAATCACTTCCTGAACAACCTTCAGCTGCATCAACGTGAAAGGACCTCCATTGTCTACGAAACCGATTCTGTTGGCTGGAACTTGCAGGCAATATTCAAAAAACGCTATCGTCCACGAAAAAAGAATAACACCTATCAAAGGCCAGTTGTTGCTGATATTCATCTGCTGCAGACGCAAGTGGCCATACCAAGCCAGAGTCATAAACAGATTTGAGCCTATCAGCATCAGTAATGTGTAAAAAATCTTCATCTGCTTTAAAATATAAAAGTTCTGCCATACTTGATGCACGCAGAACTACCTTAAACCCTTAAAAAATTAGTACCCCTGTGGGGAGTCGAACCCCAATCGTCGGAACCGGAATCCGGTATTCTATCCATTGAACTACAAGGGCAAATGCACGGCCTTTTTTCAAAAGCCGTGCAAAGATAAGCATTAATATTTACATTAAACTATAATGCAATCAAAAACTTACAGCGTCAGACACAGGGCACATGTCAGTCATAAAACTAGACAAAAACTGGAGATGCACATGTCTGATGAGGTCAAATCAGATGCCCAGTGACTTTGCAATAGACTTAACTTTTTCTTCAGCTGCAGCAACTGCACTGCGGTAGCACTTAGAGCATCCCATAGCACCTGGAGCTTCAACATAGAACTTAATCTTTGGTTCTGTACCAGAAGGTCTTACGCTGACTTTTGTACCATCTTCTGTAAAGAACTGGAGTACATTGCTTGTTTCAGGCATATCGAGATCTGTCTGATTGCCTTCTGCGTCAGTTGCTTTAAGAGACTTATAGTCCTTGATGCAAACAACCTTTGAACCATCGAGTTCCTTTGGAGGATTAGTTCTGTAGTTCTCCATCATAGCCTTAATCTCGTCAGCACCAGTCTTACCAGGTTTTACAACGCTTATTGCCATGTTGTAGCTGAATCCGTACTCAAGATATATATCCATAAGTACATCGTAAAGAGTCTTGCCCTGATCCTTAGCCCAAGCGCAGATCTCAGCCAAAAGTGAACATGCACTGACAGCATCCTTATCGCGTACGAAATCTTGAGCGAGGAATCCGTAACTTTCTTCACCACCGCCGATATACTGCTTCTTGCCTTCGTTCAACTTGATTTCGCGTGCAATCCACTTGAAGCCTGTATAGCAGTCAAACATTTCAATATTATTCTTGTCGGCTATCTTCTTGATAAGCTCAGTAGTAACGATTGTCTTAACAACAAACTCATTACCTTTCATCTTGCCCTGAGCAATACGGTTCTTGATGATGTAGTACAAGAATATAAGACATGTCTGGTTACCGTTAAGGAGAACCCATTCGCCTTCATCATTCTTGCAGGCCATACCTACACGGTCTGCATCCGGGTCACTGGCCATTACAATATCAGCATCAATTTTCTTAGCAAGATTGATTGCAAGAGTAAGCGCCTCAGCATTTTCAGGATTTGGAGAAACTACTGTTGGGAAATCACCACTCTTTACCATCTGTTCTGGTACACAGTTAACGTTCTCAAATCCCCAAAGCTTGAGAGAACGAGGAATAAGAGTCATACCAGTACCATGTATTGGAGTATATACGATACTCAAATCCTTCTGACGCTTGATTACTTCAGGATCAATTGATATTGAATGAATCTTCTCGAGATAAACAGAATCAACATCCTCTCCTATAATCTGAATAAGATCCTTGTTGCCTTCAAACTTTATATCCTCGTATCTAACCTTGTTAACCTCTTCAATAATACCCTTGTCATGCGGAGCAAGAACCTGAGCACCATCATCCCAATAAGCCTTGTAGCCGTTGTATTCACGTGGGTTATGGCTGGCTGTGATGTTGATACCGCTCTGACATCCGAGATGACGTATTGCAAAAGACACCTCAGGTGTAGGTCTCATATCTTCGAAAAGATAAACCTTGATGCCGTTTGCAGAGAATATTTCTGCAGACTTCTCAGCAAAAAGACGGCTGTTGTTGCGGCAGTCATGGCCGACAACAACGCTGATCTGCTCCATATCCTTGAAATTCTTGTTCAAGTAGTTTGCAAGACCCTGAGTCGCAGCACCAACAGTATATATATTCATTCTGTTAGTACCTGCACCCATGATACCTCTAAGTCCACCTGTACCGAATTCCAGAGTCTGGTAAAAACTGTCAACGAGTTCAGTTTTGTCTTCATTCTCAAGCATTTTCTTTACAGAAGCCTGAGTTTCGGCATCAAAAACAGAATCAGTTGCCCATACTTCAGCAACTTTTTCGCACTGCTTAATCAATTCATTGTCCATATTTTTATCTCCTAAAATTTATATATTCATCAGTTAATATATTCTTACTTATCACTGAGGCATAGCGTAACGATTGCCAGTTTCCTCAACTACTCTCTTATTGAACTTTTCTGAATATCCGGGACGTACAGGCGGTTCAGCCAATCCATCCTTAGTCTTCTTGAAACGTCCGTTTTCCTCATGTTTCACGCACATGTCAAGATGCTTTACAGTGAGATATTCAAGAAGTTTCTTCCAACTAGACATCATCTTTACAGCAGAAGCATTTGAATATTCCGTAAGATATTTTACAGCATCAGATTTATTGTCTGCATACATTGCAGAAGCTTTACTTTCAACTTCTTTCTGTGCACCGAGGAATCCAGTTTCGAGTTCGTTCTGATAGTTTCTCAAATCACCGATCATTTTACTGTAGTACGGATAAACCATGTTCGATACCATGTTGCACAACCAGAATGCTGAATTCCAAGAGAAAGTGACGTCATCCTGGGAATCAGGAATCTTTGTGAAACATACAGGAACAGTTGTTGAACTGCAATATACAGGAGTAAACGCTATCATGTTTGCATCGTCATTACCCCACCATACAACACCACCGACAGCATCAGGAAGCGAAGATCTCATCTGACCGACAAAAACAAAAGCAGCCTGCTGTGTTGATATCGGACGCTCGTTGAAATAAGTCTTACCATCAACCTTAAATTCCAAAGGCGTTGGTCTGTACGGCATCGTGTAAGCACCTGCACCAAGATCATTTGTAATGTCCAAAGGTGTGCCCTCGTAATGATCACGCATTGCATTCTGTACGTCAGCAACAGACAACTTTCTATTCGGCTTTATGAAAAGAGGCATTTCTCCCTTAAAATCCTTGCCGTTGATATAATCGAGATACTTGTCCATCCCTTCGCTGTACATATTAAAGAAGCTCCAAACTCTGGCATCGCAATATCTCACTCCACCAAAATCTACAGGACAATAAGCATCTCTAAAACTGAATTCGCTATCTTTTCCAGAAAAATAACCTTTTTTGCGTGCAAAAGATATTACATCCTTTGAATACATCACGTTTTCCTTATCTTTCATGTCAAAACGTGTTATGCGACTAAGGTTTGCATGCGCGCTCACACAATCGTCCGGCACTCGTACAGCAACCCACACTGCACCTTTCACGCCTGGCCCCTTACCAATCATTTCAAGAATCCAAGCTTCATTTTTGTCGGCTACAGTGAAAGACTCTCCGGAACTGTAATAACCGTACTTGTCAACAAGTTCAGTCATAACCTTTATTGCTTCGCGTGCAGTTTTGGAACGTTCCAGAGCAAGATACATCAAGCTTCCATAGTCTATCAATCCTGTAGAATCAGAAAGTTCCTCACGTCCGCCGAAGGTTGTTTCAGTAACAGTAACCTGAAACTCATTCATCTGACCGACCACATTGTAAGTTACTTCAGCCTGAGGAATTTCACCAAGATACTTGTTCGTATCCCATTCATAAATTTTACGCATGCTTCCCTTAGGATGCTTGCCTGCTGGCGAATGATACATCACGCCATACGAGCCATAATTGTCGGCGCTATAACTGACAATTACACTACCATCTGTAGAAGCATTTTTACCTACAATAAGATTAGTGCATGCTTGAATATCAATGTTTGCTACAACCAATAGTATAGCAGTTAGAAATTTTAGTTTCATATCTTTCTACCCATTTTATAATACTTATCATGTAAAAAAAGCGGAATCTCATGCAAGAGGTGCATACCATTGCATAAGTTCCGCCAATTTATAATCTAGACCTATTTAGTCTCCATTTTCAATTTGGAAGAATCAGCAGCCTTGAAACTCATGTCAAGACCTTTTACGGAATGTGTAAGAGCACCAACAGAAACAAAATCAACACCACATTCAGCATAATCGCGTATAGTGTCAAATGTTATGCCACCAGATGATTCTATCTCATATCTTCCACCAATCATCTCAACAGCCTTCTTTGTTTCTTCAGGTGTAAAATTATCTAGCATAATTCTGTCTACACCTCCAAATTCGAGAACCCTCTTCAACTCGTCAAAGCCTCGAACTTCAATCTCAATCTTAAGGTCTTTTCCTTTAGCCTTGAGATATTCGTGACAACGTGAAATAGCATTCTCTATTCCACCGGCAAAATCAATATGATTATCTTTCAGAAGAATCATGTCGAAAAGTCCAATTCGATGATTTGTTCCACCACCGATCTTTACTGCCTCCTTTTCAAGCATACGCATACCAGGAGTAGTCTTTCTGGTATCAAGCACTCTAGTTTTCGTACCCTTAAGCTTCTCAACGTATTTATGTGTCATCGTAGCAATTCCGCTCATACGCTGGAGTATGTTCAGCATAAGGCGTTCAGTCTGTAGAAGACTCTGAACCTTACCCTTTACACTCATAGCTATATCACCAGGGTAAACATGTGTACCATCTTTAATGAAGACTTCTACTTCCAACTCTGGGTCAAATCTGTGGAAAACTTCTTTTGCGACCTCAACGCCGGCCAATATACCTTCTTCTTTGATCATCAGCTTAGACTCACCCATTGCGTCTGCAGGTATACAGCACAATGTTGTATGATCACCATCACCTATATCTTCAGCGAATGCCAAATCTATCAATCTGTCATTCAATTCATCTACTGATAACATATACAGCAAAATTTTCTAAAGTTATACTATTTCTGGCTACAAATATACGGATAAAATTTTGTTTTCTAGTCTGATTAGCACGAAATGCACTCTGCGCGCAAAGCTATCACAACAATAATAAATAATAAAAAGGCACAAAAAAAGATGGATTCAGCAAATCAACTATGCCAAATCCATCTTTTTTATCTATTTAATTTAATGCCTTTATTGTTTAAGAAATTAAGGCATATCTTAAATTAATCAGTCCACTCAGGTTTATTCAAATACCAATTCTTCTGATCCAACAGTTTGGTATAAAGGTTTTCGTCTCTTTCGCCTGTTACAACACCATCAGCATCAACCTTCATATTCCTGCGTGCAATCTTATCAGCAAGCCATTCTGTACCGTTGATATTTGAAGCATTCTTATGGTTAGCAAATCTTACCAAGTCAGGGAAACGATAACCTTCGAAAGCAGCCTCAAGCGCAAGCTCATCAACAATCAGGTTCTCAACTGCGTTGATAATCTCATCTTCGCTGGCAATCTTAGGATCAACTCCTTGCTTAATCAAAAGAGAATCGTATGTATAAACAGTAGAGTCGCTATAACCAGTAATATTAGTCTTGTAGAAATTTTCAATTGTTGGGTTACCTATTCCGCATCCACGTGCGTGAATACCATAGTTGCTTTCCCAAACATCATCTGTAAAGTTCAAGAAGAAAGACTTGTACTCAACACTGTCGATATAATAGCAAGCGCCATTAGCAGCGTACTCCATTGCTCTCTGATATACTGTGTCTTTGAGAATTTCTCCAGTTTCTTCATCATATACATAATCGCCATTCTCATCAACTCTGTTTACAAGAACCTTCTTAGTAACCAATTCCGGCCAGTTGTTACTATTCAGACCATCTTTAAGAATAGCAAAAGCACACTGTGGGAATCCTGCACGGTTAATAGCTTCTGCCAATCTGAGCCATACGACAGTTTTTCTATAAACAGGTATAGCATAGTAGAATGACCCACTCATATTACTATTTGCCTTTGTACAGAAACTATATCCTTCATCCTCGTAGTTATATTCAAGGATGCTAGAGTTCATACGAGCGTCTCCACAATCATAATCAGTTCTCTTGTCATCAGAGTTGTAATATACATAGTTCTGTACCTCATTCAAGCCCTTGTAAGCCAAAGAAGGAGTAAGTTCTTGAACTTCAGGGTTTATCGTTGTACTGATAGAACCTGAAGTAGACACCTCATCGCCGTCTTCACCTTCTGTTACATTAGTAGACTGACTTGAAGTTGTCTCAAAACCGAATATGTCAGATACACCAGTCAACATTGTACCGAATTGGCGGTTAGCAGCACTTGGAATTGTTGTTATTACATCATTTAATGCCGAATTTGTATATTCGCTAGCAAAAGTGCCCCATGAATAAGAACTATAAACATATCCTGTAGAAGACATACTACTCTGCATAGCTGTACAATAAGACAAAGGAACTGTTGAAGAAGTATTCTTCAAATAATCATAATAATACTGTGCAGCCTGTCGATAATCATTCTTATCACGTCCTCGCATCAAATAAAGGTCAGCCAAAATCAGTCTGACTGGGAAATACAACATCTTTGCTGTAATATCCACAGCACCAGTCTGATACTTATCATATATTGGATATGCTGTCGTAATATATCTTGTCAGACCAAGTTCAAGGATTCTGTCAAGCAAATTATCTTTATTTACAAGATTACCTTC
>ULWY01086729.1_pt1 | contig 10328 bp, 9 predicted proteins | sample 1960761 | NCBI WGS metagenome assembly ULWY01 (sample SAMEA4835824, study PRJEB28245) | human gut metagenome | biome: gut microbiome; material: fecal sample | place: Denmark | collected 2008
CGGAAGCGGAACCCTTTCCCGCAATAGGCTCGCCTTCGCTTCGTATAGAAGAAATATTTATGCCGACGCCCGAACCGCTCGAGAATATGCTGCCCTCCGTATATTGGTGGCGCAAAATCGCGTCCATCGAGTCCTCTACGCCAAGAATAAAGCATGCGCTCGCCTGCGGATTTGCGTACCCGTTGATAGATTTTCTGGCCTCTACGCCGTTTTTAGTCTCCAACCCGTAATAGGCGTCGTTGCCCTTGTTTCCGAGCAGATCGCGGAGATCCGGGCGCCCCCATCTCCACTGTTCCCAATGCCCTATGTTAAACCATACGGGGCTGTTTGGCGCCCACATCTGGTGGAGGAGCATGTACTTCATCTCCTGATTGTACACGAGCGCGGACTTCTCGTTGGCGAAATACCCGAGCTGGTAGCCCCAAACAGTGTACGTGTTTGCGATGCGGTCGAAAATCTGCTTAACGGAGTCTTCGTATTCGATAGTGCCCGGATCTTTGCCGAAAATATATTTGCTTACCGTTATTTTTAGAGCGTTGTCGCCCCAGTGTTCCGGCACTTCGACGTTCTGACGTGAAAAGACCGTTTCACCCGACGCAAACATCTTTATATCTTTGCGAACCCATTTTGCGGTATCGTAAGCAAAAACTCCCTCTTTTGTAAAAATACGCTCGAATTTAAAGCCGCCCGCGCGACCCTTTTTCCCCAAATCCAAAGGCTGGTTCCCATCGACAATTATTTTGGCCATGATATTCTGAATTTAATAGTTTTTAAATGAGTAAATTGAGCACCGTATCCCCGAAAGCGTTAAAGCTCCCGATAAGCGATGAAAAACGGCGAACGGTAAAACCGAATTCCGCCGATAATCTTAGTTCAAAGAAAAACTCCAAATTCCAGGCATTGTCAAACGAAAATATCCCCCGCCGCCACGGCATTACCCCTCAATCGAGTCACAGAAAAGGTTTGCGGGCCAAAAAAATTTGACGAATTGCCAAATATGATGTAAACATGCGGTATGAAGTCTTTAATGGCATATTTTTATATTTTATTATTAATAAGTTATGCAATGCAGTCATTTGCCGAAAATGCGGCCATAGCCGGCAATTCTCCCGCCGGAGGTGCTGAAATAAAGAGCCAATGGCAAAATAAAAGAATCGCCTTCTTGGGGGACTCTATAACAGACAAATGCCACGTTGGAACAACAAAGAACTACTGGCAATATCTGGAAGAAATCCTCGGGATAAAGCCGGCTGTTTACGGCATAAACGGCGACAATTTTTGCGGAATATTAAAACAAGCCAAAAGGTTGAAATCCGACGGAGCCGAAAAAATTGACGCAATCATGATATTCGCCGGGACAAACGACTACAACGGCAGCGTTCCAATCGGGCAATGGTACAAATACGAAGAAGCCGAAGCTCCAATTGCAAACGGCAAAACGCAAATCCGCAAGCGCAGAATCCACATAATGGATTCATCTACGTTCAAAGGCCGGATAAATGCGGCAATGGCGTACATCAAAGAAAATTTCCCCGACAAACAGATTATATTAATTACGCCAATACACCGAGGATTCGCAAAGTTCGGCGAAGGAAATGTTCAGCCGGACGAATCATTTCCCAATAGGATAGGAGAGTATATCGATTCGTACGTGGATGCAGTAAAAGAAGCCGGAAACGTCTGGGCAGTTCCGGTGATAGACTTGAATTCTCTTAGCGGGCTTTTTCCCAACACGCCGTCCCACGCACAATACTTCCATAAAAAAGATACGGACTTGCTCCACCCCAACGCCAAAGGTCACGAAAAAATGGCGAGTGCAATCGCCTACGCCCTGCTTGCAATATCTCCAAGATAAAATATTCGCATTGGAAAATTCTTAGGTCGGCACAGATACGCCCGCAAAGCTATGCAGAAATTTCTGAGCCTTGCGATTCTAAGCAAGCTGTTTTTGAAGGCATTTCCTGTGAACTGCCCTACCCCATTCGGCGCGCGGCAAGTTCTGTTTTGCAAATATAGACGTCCCGCACAAATAAAAAACAAATTCATAAAAGATGAAAAGTTTTAGTGACAATTCGCTAAAATATTTTAGGAGTCTGATAAAAATCCAATACGAATAGCCCGCTGAATTTCAACACCGCAAGGAATATTTAATAGGTTATAAAATATAGGAAAGGAAGTTCTATGAAAAAAATAGCACTCGCACTGTTAGCGACAATGTCAATAGCCTACGCCGATGAAACAACACTGCCCAAGCCTGATTTAGGCAGGGGCGACACAATAATGCAGGCGTTCACTAAACGGCATTCGACAAAATCTTTTTCGCGCCGCAAGCCGACCATGCAAGACCTCTCAGATCTCCTCTATGCAGCCAACGGAATTAACAGGCCCGAGAGCGGCAAGCGGACCGCACCGTCCGCACTCAATAGGCAAGACATAAAAATATATGTATGCCTACCCGAGGGAGCCTACCTATACAATGCTAAACGCCACTCGCTGGAACTTGTGAACAAGGCGGATTTAAGACAGTCGGAAGCGCCGGTGTGCCTTGTGCTCGTGTCGGATTATAACGATAGGTGGAGCGGATTGGACGCCGGGATAGTGTCGCAAAACATATCAATATTCTGCGCCGGGACGGGACTTGGCACATATCCGCACACCACAATGGACGTTTCCGAATTAAAGGCGGGATTAAAATTGAAAGGACAACAAACCCCGATGATATGCAACTCTGTTGGGTTTGCTAAATAATCCTGAGATGCATTGAGAATTATTTATAATAGTAGGAAGCTAAAGAAATTTGAGTGGGCATAAGAAGCTGGGCAAGTATGCTTTTTTCTATGCCCCACTATTTGAGGCCCCTTACTATCTTTGACGCATAGTGAAAATTTTATGTAAGAGATAAAAAATCATTGCAAAAGCAGCAAGGAATAGTAAGGTAGAAAAGATAATAAAGAAACGCGGGCGTAGCTCAATTGGCAGAGCGCGAGCTTCCCAAGCTTGAGGTTATGGGTTCGACCCCCACCGCCCGCTCCATTTAAAACTTCCTGCAATTCAACAAGTTGCGGGATTTTTTATGCGAAAAAATCGCAATAAGCCGATATTGCGCCAAAAACACATAATATATTGATTTGCAATAAGTTAAACTGTATTTCTCTAAAAGCGGAAAATCGCAATTTTCGAGCGTTTTTCACAAATTTTTAATTTAAATATACTTATATAAAAATCACCTTCCGTAAAATGCCTTATTTTTGCGTTTTCAGCCCTCAAAAGTGGCGACAAAGTGGCGACGAAAAATAAAGGATTTCTGGCTGTCCGTGCGGATTCTCGGGGAATAGGAAAATTTTGTCGCCAAAAAAAGTGGCGATAAACTGCGATTGGGTACAAAAAAACGCCCAATTTTGAGTTAAATAGGCGTTTCCGTATAATCTTTCTAATTTGTAATTCTAATTGATTCTAGGGGCGTTTATTCGCTTCTATGGGCTATTTTATCCCTAAGAGCTTTTCAACCTCTGTCGGTTTCCTGTCTCCCGTGTACTCAATGCCGAATTTTTTGCGGTCGGTCGGGGTAAGTCCTAACTTGCTTGCCGAGCTCATAATGTCCTTTTTGGCAAGCTGTCTGTTGTTGTAAAGATTGTAATACTCGTTCGGTGTCAATGAATCCGACTGCAATTTCTCATTGAACTTCGCGTAATCTATACAAGCCTGCGAGAATATGCTTAATACCGCAAAATCGAGCTTCACTTTGATATTTTCGTTTAGGTTCAGCTCTTTCAGCACCGCTTTAAAAATCGTCTTCGCTTCCTCCGATATGCCCAACATAAACTTTTTATCGATACTTTCTTTCATCTAACCGCCTTTCTCCTCTCAATTTATCCCTCCCCTTGAGAAAACTTCCCAAATATCCTTATCAGCTCCCCCCTCCGAGGTATTTTTCTTATTCAATTTATTTCTTTGCTATCCCCTTGAAAGTATGGGCAACCCCTGCAAGCAAAGGAAAGCACTAAAAAAACTTGCAAGAGCCTGTGAATTTCAGCCCACATCACATTTAAAGACTGTCTGGGTTTCTCCTGTAATAGTTGAATTTTCCTTTTTCCGATTTTATTCGCTCGCCAATTACCGCCCATAAGTCGGGGCGCAAGCGTTCGAGCGTTTTAAGGCAATCAATCAATGCAAGCGATATAACCGCCTGCCCGCTTGCATAATTGCTCTTTGAATCTTTTTCTTTCTTTGCGTTCATGTCGTTAGTTATAAATTTCAAATTTTGTGAGTTCTTTGTTGAAAATGAGGTCGTCTTCATCGACTGAGCCATGTCTATTTTTTACGATATTCACCTTAACGGTAGGGTTTCTCATGTATGCTTTGTCAGGTATATTGTACGTTACAGTCTTCTCTTCGTTGCCTGAGCTGTTTATGCGCGTTGTCTCCATTACGCGGCTTAGAATCATTATATAATCGGCGTCTTGCTCTATGCTTCCGCTCTCTCTAAGGTCGCTTGCTCTCGGTGGGCGGTTTTCTTTCTCGGTTTCTCTGTTTAGTTGGGCAAGCGCGAAAACTGCGCAATCTAACTCTTTGGCAATCGCCTTTAGGCTTCGAGACACTTCTGCAACTTCCTGCTCTCGGATAGTCTTTTTCGATACTGGCTTCAAAAGTTGCAAGTAATCGACAAAAATGAGCCCAATACCATACCTATGCTTGAATTTTCGCGCCCATGATAATATCTGCAAATAATTCATGTCCGCCTTATCGACAATATGGAATAGCTTGCTCTTCTCCATTAAAAAAGCATACGCGCTTTTAATTTTATCTTTATCTGTGGCGGGTATTACGCCGTTTCTAAGACTGCTTGCGCTTACTCCGCTTATCAAGCTTATGAGCCTTGATACAAGCTCGCTTCTGGTCATCTCTAAGCTAAAAATTAGTATGGGCGTTGGGCTATCCTGCTTTAAGATATTTGCAACAATGTTCAGCATAAGTGCGGTTTTCCCTGTTGCGGGGCGTCCTCCTAATACTGCCATATTCCCATTTTGGATATGCAATGAGTCCAAAAATGGGAATCCCGTTCGTATGCCTATGTTGCCTCTGCTATCTATCCTGCTTTTTAGGTCTTCAATAGAGTCATTTAGGATTTGAACTGTATCTGGGAAATCCGAGATTTTTCTATTCACCTGTAATATTGCGGTTTCAAGCTTAGCCAAATTTTCGCCATGTTCGAGGTTGTCGGGGTTCTCGGCAAAGAGTTCATACGCTCTTTTTATATCCCGACGCTGTTTTTCCTTTATGAGGAATGTTGCAAAGGTCTTCCAATGTAGCGAGGTCTCAACGCTTGCGCATATATCGTTTATCCTTTCAAAAATCCCTTCTTCATTTTGTAAGACGCTGGCAACTTCTACTTCATTCAAAGGTTTATTTTTTGCCGACAAAGTCTTCATCGCCTCAAAAATTTTCCTGTGAATCGGCGTTAAGAAACAATCTTCGGAAATGCCAAGAGTTATTGCGCTGTCGTAAATAGAATTATCATCGCTTACCATTATGCTGGCAAGCAAGCCTCGTTCGTTTTGAATTTGATTATTATAGTTCATATTACTTATTTATTTGTTTTAAAATTGTGATTTTCTTGTTTTCTGGTACGTCTGCCCAACTTTCGGGGATAGGGTCAGTATAAGTCATAATAAAATACCTTTGCCAATTCTCTGGCTCTTTTGAGCTGTCCGATAGATTTGTGCTGTTCGTGTTGTCGTAGTTGCCCTCAATTATCTTCGCAAAATTTCTTGGCAAAAAAATCCAATCAAAGTTGGCTTTCCAACCGTTGCGGTTTTCTCCTCTCCTGTTCGTTAAAAAGTCCGAGGCTTCTACAGATTCAAATACCTGCTTCAGATATGCCATATAAGTTTCTGGCGTCTGTTTCATCTCTTTGAGTCTAGCTTCAACTGGTTCAAGACGTTTCCGAGTCAATAGCTTCAACTTTGGCAATGAAGTGCATATTGAGTTGAAAGAATCCTGCACAAATTCAGGGCTACATATATATTTATCTTTATATATCTTATATTGAGTGGCGTTTTGCGGTGGCGTTTTCCCTTCCGTTTGCGGTGGCGTCTCTTCAAATAAATCGGTTTGAATCCCTTTATTTATGCGAGTATTTTGCGGTGGCGTTTCCTTCTCCGTTTGCGGTGGCGTTTTGCGGTGGCGTCCATTTTCAAAATTAAACCTATAAATGAAAACCTTTGCGCCGTCTTTTCTTTCCATACGCCTTAACAGTATCCCCTCCGAAAGTAGCGCATTTATAAAACGAATAACCCGCTTGTTATCCCACTTGAAACGCTCTTCAAGAAATGAGTTAGTAGCAATAAACTCGCCCGAATCTAAGACGACTTCAACTGTCTTTCTCCCAATACGGACTTCTTGAGTTCGAGCCGTGAAATATTGCATTCTGCAAAGGTCAAACAGTGCGAGGCTGTTCAACATCTTTCCGCCTCCGTACCTTTTTACGTCCTCTTTAAAAAACTCCGATTCAAAAGCGTACATTGGTATCCGTGCAAATCCTTTGAAAGCGTCCGCCATGAATCAAAAACTCCTTCGAGTTATTGGGACTTTTCGTTTCCGAGCTTGTCGAGCGGATTTTCTGCAACCTTTAGCGAAGTCTTTAATTAGCTTCTTATATGCGCTTTCTATATCTCTCTTTCGTTTTGCTGTGAGCTCTTCAAGATAAGAGGGGCTTTCCGCAATCATTTCGGGGCTACAATTACGCTTCATTGTTCAGCCCTCCCATTTCGACGCTTGCAATGTAGTCTTTAATCGCTTGGCGACTGACTCTAATAAGCTTACGCGAAAAGCGGTAATGTTTCAATTTCCCCTTGTCAATGAGTTCCCTTACAAACCTAACCGAGCACCCGAGTTCCCGTGCCGTTGCGGGAATGTCGAGCATATTTGTATTTTCGTATCTATAACTTTTTGCCATTTAGATTTCTCTTGAGCGTGGCTTTATTGCCAACGCCCTTCTTTTGCCTTTCTATAAGTAGAGAAATCTTTTAAAAACTGTGAAAAAGGCATGGGGGTAATTTCACATCTTATAAAATATATCGGCTTTTTTGTCTTTTAACTATTTGCAAGACAATATATTATGAATTTTAAACAATTTGTGATTTTCGTAGTTTTTCAAAAACGTTCCAACATTCTGCTAATTTACATAAATAACGGAATCTATCTTTTACACTTTTTACTTTAAATTTCTGCTGGTATTTTTCGTTTAAATATACAGTAAATCTTCTATAGAAATCCTCCAAAATATACCTCCGCTTTTCACTATTCGCTCGGGGTTGTAATTGGAATTGTTTTTCCTTATCCCTTTCTTCAAGATAGGTAATAGCTTTTTTAGAAATTTCAAAGTTAAACTTTATCCTACACTGACTTGCACATTCCTCAAATAGAGTGTAAATTTTATCAGAATTTTTAGGCTTGAATCTTTCTATTAACTCTTTGATTTTTTTATAGCTACAAGATTCAATAATATTTTCATAAGTAAATTCTCTTGGAAAATTCTCATCAATAAAGACTAATGCCTCTATATTATCTCTCATAGATTTTTTCATTCGTTTGAAAGACTCATTTAAGCTCGCAATAGTAGCTTTGAGGATATTTTCATCTTCTATATACGTGGCTTCTGTGATTAGCTCTCTGCTTGCTCTCCAATACTCAAAATCTATTTTATTTTGTGTAGCATATTTCTTGTTTGTTCTTTGTTGGGTTCTTAGATAATTATAATATGCACAAATCTCTAATTTTTCATCTTCTTTAATTAGTCTTCTGCTTGGGATTATGTCTAAGAGTTCTACGTTTGACCAAGTCATGAAATTATTAAATAAGAAAACTTCAAATTTCTCATCTTCCAAAATCTTGCTGTATGTTTCGTTTTTTTGGCAAATAGCGTCAATTATCTTCTTATGAATTAAATACCAAGTAAACATTTTGTTGTTAGGTAGTCTCGGTATTTGTATTTCATTGTCTATTGCATTATTGGGTAAATCTCTAATGTATTTAGGGGATACTATGTATTTCTTCTTAATGTTCTCCTTTATAGTTTTTGTAATATTGTCATCTTTTTCAATCTTTCCTTTCTTGGTAGTTGTTTTTATAATACTGCCTTTAGGGTTTTCTCCCCCCATGTCAAAAGCACTTAAAGCTGGCTCATCACTTATGCATTGAGCCTTTCCTTGAGAAAAGTTGCTATCATAATAATCAATTAACTCACCTGCGGAAATTTTCCCTAATTCACAACTGTATTCTACTAAATAATCTTCGACTAAATCCTTAAAATTTTCGCTGAACTTCTCTACTTCGCATTCAGTTCTACATTCATCTTTCAAAATGCCTATGCACTCCTCTTCAAGCCGTTTAAGTTGTTCCTCCGTCATTTCATGCACTCCTTGTTTCATTCTGCGTTAATGTTTTGCCGTTAAAATTTAAAACCTTGTCCGAATCACTGGGCTTTATCTGAAAATACTTTACTGCGTCTTCGGCTCTCACTAATCCCATGTAATTATTTTTCAGCACCGCAACACTGTGCCCCATTTGCTCGGCGGTCTCATTGGCATTCTTTGTCAATGCCAAATAGTAAGACGCGCCCGAATGCCTAAGCCCGTTATCAATCCAATTTATTTTGTTTGCTTCTCTGAACTTCTCGAGCTCTTTGCGGAATATATTTTTATTCTTGATTACAAGCCCGCCTTGCAACATCTCGGAAATATAAGGCGTAAGCCATTCAACTAAGTTGTCAGTCATCTTTACTATGCGCCTCTGTGAGGTTTTCGTTATGCTTGCGTCCAACACAATTTCTTTCTCCTTCAGGTGGACTCTATCCCATGTAAGGCGTTGTATCTCCGCGACTCGCAAGCCTCCAAAAGCACCAATCGCTAAAAAAGCCCTTATTTCGGACTTCTCTGGCGAGCTGTTCATCATATATCTAATTTCATCAACTGTGTAAATTTTAGGTTCTTTTTTAGTCTTTGTTATTGTGGCGACTTTTTCTATTGGGTTGCGCTGTATAAAATCTTTGCGGAAACAGAAATTGAATAGAGACGATAACGTGCGCCTATAATTGTTTTTAGTTTCTGGGGTTGCTTCGATATTTGTTTCAACGCGAATATGTTTACCTTTTGAAATTTCCTTATATTCCATTGATTTTAGGTCTTTAATCCACTTTTCAATTTTTTCGTGGCTTATCATAGCGACAACGCAAGACGGGCTAAAATCGGCTGTAAAACGCTTTAAACGATATTTCTGAGTGTTAATATATGCCGCTCCCTTTCTCTCTGCCTCTAAGGCGTCCAAATACAAATCAACTGCCCTACTGAGCGTTGTAGATTGCTTTCTCGCGTCATTCCACTTCACATAGTGGGCGACGGCTTTCTTTATGTCGCAATCAAAAGGCGACAATATTTTCATTTGCTCGTCATACATGCGGACAATTTCCAGAAAGCTCTTTCCATATCGCCTTGATATTCTTTTTGCCTCAATTAAGGCAACATTGTCCTCATGCGATATATTTTTTGCCTCAAAACCCAATCTTGCTATTTTTGTATTCATTGAATCCGCAAAATTCTCGGCGTCTTTCTTGTATTCAAAATACCGACGGACTCGTTTCTTTGAGATTTCATCTCTAAAGCTTACGACAAATTTATATTTGCCCTTTGAAATTGGCTTTGCTTTAACTTGCTTTTTCATATTGCCTTAATGTTGCGTATTATCTCGTATTACGCAAGCAAAAAGTGGCGACAAAGTGGCGACAGAAAATAAAACCCCTTTATTTATGCGGGGTTCTGCGGCTTCCCAAGCTTGAGGTTATGGGTTCGACCCCCACCGCCCGCTGTTTAAAATTTATTTCTTATTTCGTCTTATTTAATAACTTGCGCAAAATTAGGGCGCAGTTAACACTCTTCATAATTTGCAACAAAATTGTCGTTTTTAGGTGTAATCTGGTACCAGGCGCCAGTATTTGGTACCGAAAAAGCTTGCGCTCATCGCTTGCATTTTTCTTCGCAAAAATCTGAGGCTGTCTGAAAAAATTTTTCCGCGAATCCTAAACTCAATCTCAAAACCGAATTGAGTAAAATGGATAAGCTTGCAACTCTTAATTACAGACCGAACCGAAAGAAGCCGTATTTTGTTAGGTTCTATAACGAAAGCGGCAAGAGAACATCTCGCGCATTTGCCGCCCGAATGGACGCAATGCAATTTATGACTGAAAAGTCGGGCGACGCTAAGACTTCGCATTTTGACATTTCAACCGAAGAAAAGGAACTTGTTATGCGCCTTAAACGCGAATGTTCCGCCCG
>ULWY01001615.1_pt1 | contig 10286 bp, 9 predicted proteins | sample 1960761 | NCBI WGS metagenome assembly ULWY01 (sample SAMEA4835824, study PRJEB28245) | human gut metagenome | biome: gut microbiome; material: fecal sample | place: Denmark | collected 2008
TTATAATGTCAAGTTTGCAACGGTATAATTAACTAGAGCCTGATAATGATTATAAAATGCTGATATACAGATAGTTCTGTGAATTGAGAGATTTTGCTATTTTCGCGCCTTATCGGGCGTCTGAAGCCTTCAGACGAAATTTTTCGGCGTTTTATAGGGCGAAAATTTAACGGTTGAGGCCGCATTTTCCGTTTTTTTATGATTTGTGTGCGGCATGGCCATACGCTATATATAATATAATGTATAAACGGGAATGGAGACAGCCAGTGCGGTCGGTTTCCATTCCCGTTTGCGTGTATGCCGTAGCGTTTTTATTCGTTTTCCTTTCTGTTGCCCTTTCCTATGATGCGGTAGGTGGTGTCTCTGTGTCTCACGATATCCTCGCGCACATTGCTTATCTCGTTCATTATGTCCGACACGGCGTTCTGCAGCGCGTTGGGCTTGCGTGTATTCTTGTTGGCAAAAGGATTTATTATTATTTTTATGCCTTTCGGTTTTATCTCCACGTCAATGTCCTCGCCGGCCATCACAGGGTCGCCGTCGTAGTGTATTACGCCCGGCTTTGTACGGTGTATGTGTATCTTCTTGCTCTGATAAGTCTTTATCTTGGCGTTCTTGTTGAGCGTCTTGTTGAACATGTCGATGCTTATCTGCGGAGCCTCCAGCATGTCGAACGGCTCCATTATGATGACATCCATCAGCCCGTCGCTCATCGACGCCTTCGGTGCTATGTAGGCGTTGTTGCCGTATTGTGACGCGTTGGCGCACGAGATGAGAAAAGCCTTGTATGTGTTGGTGCCGTTCTCGTCTTCAATGACATACGTCTCGGGCTTGTATTTCAATCCTTCGCGTAGTATGTTTTCGGCGTAGGTGATGGGTCCGCGTCTGCCGCTTTCGGCGAATTTCATGCTTACGAATGCGTCGAACCCCATTCCGCAGGTGCAGAAGAACGGGTATTCGTTTATTATGCCATAATCGAGTTCGTGTATCTCACACTCGTTTATTATCTCTATCGCCTTCTTTGCGTTCATTGGCAGAAGCAGATGGCGTGCCAGTCCGTTGCCCGAACCGCTCGGGATTATTCCCAGCGCCGTCTGTGAGTGCACGATGGAGCGCGCCACCTCGTTCACGGTTCCGTCGCCTCCTACGGCCACGACGATATCTATTCCGTCGTCTTTCGCCTTCGTCGATATCTCCGATGCGTGGCCCGGATATTGTGTGGTGACTATCTCATATTCGAATTTGTCTTTGTCGAGATAGTCATTTATCAGTTGTGGCATTATGGTCTTGTCAGACGTTCCTGATGTAAGATTAATTATGAAAACAATCTTCTTTTTCATATTTATAGTCTGATATTAATGTCAAGTCTAACTGTTTTATCGGATATTGTTTACTTATTGATAATGTGTGGCTTGTTTTGGCTGAAGCCATTATTGGCAAATATACTAAAAAAACGGTAATGAGTGGGGCGGCCGTTGTACAAAATTAACAAAAAGGTATATTTCTTACTAAAAAAATATGTTTATAATATCTTTTTTGTATCTTTGCACCTTGAATTAAGAAAAAGAAGATTTTTACCTATTTAAATTAGTAATGGGACAATTACAAGAAAGATACAAGAATTATCGAGAGCCTCAGAAGATAATGGAGGCTGGAATGTATCCTTATTTCCGTCAGATTACGAGCAAGCAGGGCACAGAAGTTGAAATGGGTGGCCATAAAGTGCTCATGTTCGGCTCAAATGCATATACCGGATTGACCGGCGATCAGCGTGTGATTGACGCAGCGAAGGCTGCACTTGACAAGTATGGTTCTGGTTGTGCCGGAAGCCGTTTCCTAAACGGAACTCTTGATCTGCATGTTCAGTTGGAGAAAGAACTTGCCGAGTTTGTGGGCAAGGACGAAGCATTGTGCTTTTCTACCGGTTTCTCGGTGAATGCAGGAGTGATTGCCATGGTTGTAGGACGTGGCGACTATATCATCTGTGACGACCGCGACCATGCGAGCATCGTTGATGGCCGCCGTCTGTCGTTCGCCAGACAGCTCCATTACAAGCACAACGATATGGAAGACCTGGAGAACATCCTGAAGACTCTTCCTCACGACGCTGTGAAGCTGATTATCGTTGACGGCGTGTTCTCTATGGAAGGCGACCTTGCCAACCTGCCGGCGATAGTAGAGCTCAAGCATAAGTATAATTGTTCGATAATGGTTGACGAGGCTCACGGCATCGGAGTGTTCGGACGCGACGGCCGTGGTGTGTGCGATTATTTCGGACTCACTGACGAGGTTGACCTCATCATGGGTACTTTCTCAAAGTCGCTCGCAAGTATAGGTGGATTCATTGCCAGTGATTCTGACACCATAAACTATCTGCGTCACACATGCCGTACCTACATATTCAGCGCATCAGACACTCCTGCTGCTACTGCCGCTGCCATGGAGGCACTGCATATCATACAGGAAGAACCGGAGCGCATACAGAAGCTTTGGGCCGTTACGAAATATGCTTTGCGCCGTTTCAGAGAGGAAGGATTCGAGATCGGTGACACGGAAAGCCCTATCATACCTCTTTATGTAAGAGACGCTACAAAGACATTCCTCGTAACCAAACTGGCTTACGACAACGGAGTGTTCATCAACTCTGTCATCCCGCCGGCTTGTGCTCCGCAGGACACTCTCGTGCGCTTCGCTCTTATGGCTACGCATACTGAGGAACAGGTGGAACGTGGCGTTCAGATCTTGAAAAAGATATTTGTTGAACAAGGAATCATAAAATAATTGCTTAAAAATTTGCAAGATTCAGAAAAAACGAGTACTTTTGCACTCGCAATTCGGAAGTCTTGCATTTTCGGGGTGTAGCGCAGCCCGGTAGCGCTTCTGGTTTGGGACCAGGCGGTCGCAGGTTCGAATCCTGTCGCCCCGACACAAACAAAAAAGAGAATCATATCTTAGTGATGTGATTCTCTTATTTTTTTATTATGTCGGCAGTTGTCTTGCCTCCGTGTGTGTTTTCAGATGTCTTCTTTATTCACGACGTCAGTCTTTACGCATACCACGTCGTTCACGTTGTTGTTCATATAGAACGTGTGTTTCATCTTCTTGCCGTTGGACGCTTTGTAGTTCACGCTGATGAAATACAGTTTCTGTCCTTTTATTCTGTCGGCGTACTTTATGCCGCTCTTGAACACGTTTGACTTTCCCATGTCGCTGCGCATCACGTTTATGATGCTGTCGCTTACGAGTGAAGTGGAGTCGAGTGCGGAGAATTCAACCTCGGAAATGTCGTTGTTCTTCAGGTTGTCGTCAAGAAAATCGCTTACAAGATTTTTTGCTTTAGTTCCGCTGCCGCAACCCGATAAGAGGATTGCGGCGCAGAATAGAGTTATTGTTTTTATCTTTTTCATTTAGTTATTTCACGTTTTTCAGAATGTCAAGCAGATGATCCCATACCATCTGTACGGTAGGGATGAGGAGGCATTCGTCAGGCGTGTGTACGCCGCGGAGAGTCGGTCCGAACGAAATCATGTCGAGGTCAGGATAGCGCTCAGAGAAAAGACCGCATTCAAGTCCGGCGTGTATTCCTTTTACAACAGGCTCTTTGCCGAACAGTTTCTTGTATGACTCAACGGCAGTCTTTGTCAGTTCGCTGTCGGCCTTCATCTTCCATGCCGGATAACCGTCGCCCTGTTTTACCTCGGCGCCTGCAAGCTGGAATACGGCTTTGATTGTGTTGCACTGGTTCTCGAGGTTGCTCATTACGTTCGAACGCTGTGATGCCACAACTTCAAGGCTGTTTTCAGATGTCGTTACGCTTGCCACGTTGCTCGATGTCTCAACCATCCATGACAGAGCTTCGTCCTGGCACATTGCGAAAATGCCGTTATCGATGCCTTGCAGTGCGAGTATTATCTTCGTGCTTGTCTCTTTCGGCATTACCTCGCAGCGTTCGGTGCTTTCCATCATGAACTTCATGGTTGTGTCGGTTACGTGGAATTCTTCTTCAACCTCAGTTGCGAATACGTTCCAGTCGGCACGTACAGTCTCCTTCATGTCTGCCGGTACGGCGAATACAACGCTTCCGTCGCGCGGTATTGCGTTGTGCATCTTTCCCGAATTGAACTGTGCCAGTCTCAGGTCTGTCTTTTCCTGCTCCTTGAAGAGGAAACGGGTCAGAATCTTGATTGCGTTTGCGCGTTTCTTGTCGATGTCGTCTCCTGAGTGTCCGCCGAGCAATCCCTTGATGGCAACTTTGATGAAGAAGTAGTCCTCAGGTGCGTTTTCTCTGGTGAAACTGAACTTTGCACGTGTGGTCAGACCGCCTGCGCATGATACGAAAATCTGGCCTTCGTCCTCTGAATCGAGGTTTATGAGCATCTTTCCGGTCATGAAGTCACCCTTCATTCCTAATGCTCCGGTGAGTCCTGTTTCCTCATCGCGTGTGAAGACACACTCTATCGGACCGTGCTCTATGTCGTTGCTGTCTAGCAGAGCCAGTTCAATGGCGCATCCGATGCCGTCGTCGGCACCGAGGGTAGTGCCTTTGGCTCTGAGCCATTCGCCGTCGATGTATGTCTGTATTGCGTCTTTGTGGAAATCGAAATCCACGTCAACAAGTTTGTCGCATACCATATCCATGTGGCTCTGCAGTATCACTGTCGGACGATTCTCGTAGCCTTTTGTGGCAGGCTTACGTATGATTACGTTTCCGGTTTCGTCCACTTTAGTGTCAAGATTGCGCTGTTCGCCGAATTCTTTAAGATACTCAATCATCTTCTCCTCGTGCTTTGATGGGCGCGGGATGCTGTTGATCTTAGCGAAATGCTCAAATACAAGAGCCGGTTTCAATTCTTTCATTTCCATAATAATATTGTTTATATTGAATGTTCATTATTCATGTCGCCCGCAGCTTCCGCAAAGCCTTTATACAGGGGCGTTCTGCTTTTTGCAAGATACTTTGGCGACGAAAGATACAAGATAAGCGAATCAAGGGCTAAAAATAAATAAATTATTTTGTTCTGTCCGTGTTTTGCATTATCTTTGTAGGCACAAAATTAAATAAAAATGGTAGAAACTTTGCTTCTCTGCGTGTTAATTATTGCTATTGCAACGGCATTATTATGCGTAAGAATAATCTTTAAGAAAAACGGTAAGTTCTCGTCACAGCATATACATGAGAACCCGCTTATGCGCAAGAACGGCATACACTGTGTCATGGACCAGGACCGTGAGGCACGCGCAAAGGGCAAGGCCTATTGACGGAACATCATAACGGAAACAATAATTAAATACAATAACAATAAAAATGAATAAGAAAAACTTTTTCGGTACGCTTGCTGTCGCTGCCGTTGCTGTTCTTGCAGTCACCTCATGCGACAAGTCTCAGTCTCAGATGGACAACAAGTCTGAAAGCGGAAAGGTCGCTCCGACAGAAACAAAGATTGCATTTGTCGAGGTTGACAGCATTATGACACAGTACAAATTCTGTAAGGAATATTCTCTGATTCTGCAGAAGAAGGGACAGAACATCCAGAATACTCTCGGACAGAAACAGCAGCAACTCGAGACCGCTGCCGCAAACTTCCAGCAGAAGCTGCAGCAGAACGCATATACACGTGACCAGGCTGAGAGAATAGGAGCACAGCTGCAGAAGCAGAACACCGACCTGCAGGCTCTCAACCAGCGTCTTAGCAGTGAGTTCCAGGCAGAGACCGAAAAGTATAACAACGCCCTGCGTGACAGCATACAGCATTTCCTCGCTGTATATAATAAGGATAAGAAATACAGCCTCATTCTCAGTAAGGCAGGCGACAACATTCTTTATGCCGACAAGGCTCACGACATAACCAACGAGGTTATTGCAGGTCTGAACAAGGCATATAAATCTTCTCCTGCAAAGGATAAGGACTCTGACGGTAAAAAGAAATAATGAATTATTTGCCCGGATGCACTCTCCGATGCGGTGTGCAGGTGGAGACTATTGCGTATAAAACGTGTTTTCCCGGGACGATATACTCTGTGACGTGAGATACGTCGCACCGCGTGGCCGGCCGATATGGTCCGGTTTCACGCCTCAAAGCCCCGCCGACATTACGGAATAAAACGTTCCCGGAAGTGTCGGCGGGGCTTTTTCTGTGTCTCGGAACGTGGCTGATATTATGAAAAAGCACCGCCTTTGGACAATAAATCGGTCGTGCATGTCGATTTGAAGCCTATTTTCAATATCTTTGCATAGGCTTATCCGCCGTGTCATTTTCTGAAGACGTAACGACGGAAGCATATTTGCATTACACAGTATATGACAAAAAAAGAAAGATATCAGTATGTCCTCAACTATTTCAGGACAAGTATGCCGGAGGTGACAACCGAACTCGAGTTCGGCAGTGTGTTCCAGTTGCTTGTGGCAGTGATACTCAGCGCGCAGTGCACGGACAAACGGGTGAACCAGATAACGCCCGAACTTTTCAGGAATTATCCTGATGCCGCGAGTATGGCGGCGGCTGAGCCTGACGAGATTTACGAGTATGTCAAGAGCGTGTCTTATCCGAATGCCAAGGCAAAACATCTTGTAGAGATGGCCCGTATGCTGATGAGTGAGCATGGAGGAGAGGTTCCGGAGGATTTCGACCAGCTCCTGCGTCTGCCCGGTGTGGGCCGTAAGACCGCCAACGTGATGCAGGCTGTGGCGTTCGGACGCTCGGCGATGGCTGTCGATACGCACGTCTATCGTGTGAGCCACAGGCTCGGTCTGGTGCCGCGTACGGCCAATACGCCATACAAGGTGGAGCAGGAACTGATGAAAAACGTGCCTGCCGAAGACGTGCCACGTGCCCATCACTGGCTGCTTCTGCACGGCCGATACGTGTGTACGAGCCGTTCGCCCCACTGCGCCAAGTGCGGACTGGCCGACGTCTGCCCGAAACGCATGGAAGGATCGCGCCTCTGAGCGGACATAAGGAACGTAGAACAGGCGGCCGACTCTTTCTTCGTGACTGCCATACATGGCCATTACTGAAGACATGAAAGTATGGTATGAAGATGACGAAACACAACAACGAGACCACAAAAACAAACAGACAACAATGGACATAAAAAGAATATTGAAGTTTCTGAAGGACCTGTCGGCCAACAACAACCGACCGTGGTTCAACGAACATAAGGATGAATATACAGTCGTAAGGGCCGATTTTGAGGACGGTGTGGCCAAAGCCATTGCGCGCATAGCCACATTCGACCCGTCGGTGGCACACATAACGGTGAAGGACTCCACCTACCGTTTCTATCGTGACACGCGTTTCTCGGCCGACAAGTCGCCCTACAAGCGTCATCTCGGAGCCTATATCGCCGCCCACGGCAAGAAGGCTTTGCACGGCGGATATTACATCCATATCGAACCGGGACACTGTCTTGTGTCGTGCGGCAACTATTGGTTGCCCACCAACATCCTCACTTCGTGCCGCAACGAGATTATGGGTAACATAGACGAATGGCTGAAGTGTGTGGAGAACGACACCTTCCTGAAGTTTTTCGGACGTCCGGGATGCGGCGACTGGGACTCTCCAAAAGGATTCGGACTGGAACATCTGAAGACCTGTCCGTCTGGTTTCCCGCGCGACTACGAACACATAGAATATCTTCGTATGAAGGATTTCTGCTGCTGGAAGGCCGTGCCCGACACCTTCTTCGAGGGCGACCGGTGGCTCGACGAGATAGTGAAGATATTCAAGGTTGGCAAGCCGATGATGGATTTCATCAACAATGTTATAGACGATTATGAATGATAACCAACGGTAGAATACAGCTGTACCCGCTGCTGCGTGTGGCGATTATGCTCATCGCGGGCATAATTCTGGGCAACGCTCTTTATGGCGTGGTGGCTCAGTGGGTATGGATGCTGTCAACCGTTGCGCTTTTGTTGGTGTCGCTGTTGCTCTGGCGCAGGCCGATAATACAGAGCACCGTCATTATGATAATCATAATACTGGCAGGTGCCTGGTGTGTCACGGCGCAGATCAGAGAGGTGAGCGTGGCATTGCCTGACGTGCCTGTGGAATATGAGGCGGTGGTTGCCGGTCGGCCTGTAGTGCGTGGCAAGGTGGTAAGATGCGACCTGTTGCTGACCGACGGCCCGCTTGCAGGACACAAGGTGAAGGCGAGCATACTGCGTGACGCGCCGTACAGCCGCGCCGAGAGGCTTTCCGTAGGCGACGGCATGCGCATTGCGTCGGAGCTGCGCGAGCCGGAAAACTATTATCCGGAATCCAATTTCGATTACCGCCGCTGGCTGTTGATACACGATTTTGTAGCCACTACGTTTGTGCTTCCTTCCTCGTGGCAGAGCCGTCAGGTGAGTCTTGAGCGTCTGTCGCGTCTTGACAGGATTGCATTGCGTGCAATGCGTATGCGTGAGTCGCTCCTCGCACACATCTACGCCGGCCATGATGTGCCTGACGACGAGCAGGCTGTGGTGGCAGCCATGACGCTCGGCGACAAGTCAGCACTGACAAAGGAGCTGAAGGAGACATATTCCATTACCGGCGCGTCGCACGTGCTTGCACTCTCAGGCCTGCATCTCGGCATAATATACGTCATACTTTCGCTGCTTTTCCTGCGCCGTCGCACCTATGCGGTGGGGCAGGCTGTCATCGTGGTTTCCATGTGGGCGTATGTCTTCATGGTAGGAATGCAGCCGAGCGTGATGCGTGCCGCAACCATGTTCAGCCTGTGTTCGGTGGTCTCGCTGCTCAATCGCGACCGTATGTCGCTCAATACTCTTTCGTTTGCGGCAATAGTAATGCTTGCCTCAAACCCGCTTTATCTTTGGGATATCGGTTTTCAGATGTCTTTCATGGCGGTGCTTGCCATATTTGTTTTCTACAATCCCATCTATCGTTGTCTTTCCGACAGAATGGTGTGGCGTTTCCGACTGTTCCGCTGGCTGTGGGCCATGACGGCTGTGTCGGTGGCCGCACAGCTGGGCGTAGCGCCCCTCATAGCCTACTATTTCGGCCGTTTCTCGTGTTATTTTCTTTTGACCAACATCATAGCCGTGCCGCTCACGACGTTCATACTCTATTGCACCTTCACGATGTTCGTGCTCACGCCGCTGCCAGCCGTGCAGTCTTTGGTCGGTGGAGTGCTCGGAATGTCGGTGTCGTGGCTCAACGGCGGGCTGGAGTTCATCGCCTCACTTCCGGGTGCCTCGGTTGACGGCATACGCCTGGACGTGCCGCGCGTGCTGCTGATATATGTCATAATAGCCTGCGCCTACGGTCTGGGCACCTATGCAGTGCGCCTTCACCGCTCTGCCGCTTATATGCGGAAATAGTCGTCCAGCTCCTTCTCTGCGCTTCCGTCGCTGTTCTGCATGTCCTTTATTATGGCTCCGTGCTCGAGCAGAATGACACGTGTTGATATGTCGGTGGTGTTCTGCAGGTTGTGGCTTGAGATGAATACCGTAGCCCCGTTCTCGCTGTTGTAGTCGGTGATGAGCCTTTTAAGCATCATCTGACTGCTCGGGTCGAGAAAGTTGAACGGTTCGTCGAGAATGAGCAGTTGCGGACGGTTGAACATCGCCGCTATTATTCCTATCTTCTGTTTGTTGCCTGCCGAGAACTCGCGTATGTACTTTTTCTGCCCTAAAATCTCGCCGGCCATGAACTGGCTGAAGTATTCCAGACGTTGGCTTATCTGCTCTTTAGACATGTCGCATACGCGTCCCACGAATCCGAAATACTCCTCCGGAGTAAGAAAATCGATGAGGAAGCTCTCGTCGATGTATGCTCCCGTATATCTTTTCCACTCCTCGCTTTCAGAAGGATCAACATGCAGCGTGGCGTCCGGACTGTTGCCTGTCGGTGTGTCGAACGTCATGCTTACGTTCCCTTCGTCTGCTTCTGTCAGGTCGAGCATGAGGCGGAATAGTGTGGTTTTTCCGGCTCCGTTGTTGCCCAACAGACCAATTATCTGTCCTTGCGATGCTTTGAAGGCGGATATGTCTATGGCGGTCTTGCCTCCGTATTTCTTTTTCAGGTTGCTTATGTTTATTTCCATTTTGTTTGCAGTATGTTTCTATGATTCAGCGTACATGCAGAACGTGTGTCCCGCATGTACGCGGTTCCTTCATTACGGTTGCCGAGCGCAGCCTGGCTTATGCAAAGATAGTGCAAAAAAACGAGATACAGAGCAAACTGTGGAAATATGATTAAAAGCTCTTGATTTTTGAAGATATTGTGGTTTAATACAATATGAATGTCCGCAAGTTGCCAATTAGTAAATTCTATGTT
>ULWY01061288.1_pt1 | contig 10286 bp, 8 predicted proteins | sample 1960761 | NCBI WGS metagenome assembly ULWY01 (sample SAMEA4835824, study PRJEB28245) | human gut metagenome | biome: gut microbiome; material: fecal sample | place: Denmark | collected 2008
CGGGATTTGCTGTCATAAAACCGCCATACAGGGATATTGAGTTCCTCCAGTCTTGACTTATAAGTCATTTTGTGCTCTTTGCAGTAGTTCATTATCTCTACCACTTCTTCTCGTGTCATCATAACTTGGCTTTTTGGACGTAAAGTTAATGATGGAAGTTGGAGACGAAAATACGTGGTTTACCGAATGCTTACGAAAGTGGAATAAATTTCAAAATAACGATATGGTTCACATAAATTAGGGGCTATCTGATTTTAAACAGGTAGTCCCTAATTTTAATTTTATTTTTTACGACGATACTTTTGATTGGGGTCACTGGGCTTTTCAGGGATAGTACGTTCAAGAACGCCTATTTTTATTAAGGATGTAATATATTTCTGACGATTTTTGGATTGGTTGGAAATTCCTAGCCTATCCATAATCTCTTGTGCTGTTCTCGGTACCGAGCAAAAGTTCCTTATATCCTCTTCTTTCTTTGTTAACTTATGAGTAACCAAGCTCGTGTGAATTTGGTTGTTTTTCTCATTAGCTTGGTTACTTTCTGCGTCGTTCGTATCTATAGCCTGGTTATTCTCGCAAGTAACTATGTTACCTTCGAGATGAACTTGGTTACTATTTCTAGGAATGGTTATTACGAACTCGTTAGCTATATGGGTCATTTCTTTATTCTCAACGCCGTTGAAGAAAATCGCATTTGGGTCGTATTCAAGCGCACGACGTATGCCGCTTCCTGCACCGGTATAAGGTAACAAGTAATTGGCATTTGTAAACAAGAAGATATTGCGAGGCATAGATGTGCCGTTCTTAATATCTTCAATAGTCAACCCATTAGGTAAAGTTCCCGGACTATGAATTTCCACCCGATCATCAAATATAAATATACGAATCGGAGCTTTAATATTCAAAGAACGGTGAACAAGTGCGTTAACTACATATTCAATAAGGCTTTCGTATGGAATCTCAAGTTCTCCAAGAGAATTGAATTCCTTTTCTACTTGCACTTTACGTAAATTGCGGGTAAAGAAATTCATTATAGCTCGGAACTGATGAAGTAGGTTACCCTCAATTTCCATGTCATGCATCTTGTCGCGGAATTGTGTACCACCTATCGAATTGCCCATAAAACTGATGCATTTAGCAGTCATAATGGGTAACCAACGTTGAGTATACTTACCAAACAATAGCATTGCAGCAACAGTTAACTTGCCGTCTGTTCTAATGAAACGTAGATTTCTAAGAAGTTTCTCAATAGTTGTACCTTTGATAATAAAATCAGCCATTTCATCAAGAGTATAATCTTTCATATTTAACTCGTCGATATTCTTTCCTTTGAATACCGGAGCAAAGCGACTTATTAGATAGAGTTTGATAGTCTCTGCATCAAGATCTTCAATTACAGCATTCGGTACAGCAGCCTCGTCTGGATCAAAACTACCGCACTCACTCATCATCTCAGCAATTTCCGAATTATCGAATACCTTACGTTTATCTGCACCGTTTTTCATCCATATAATCCCCTTATTGTCATGGTATGGTTTATTCTTTCCTTCGGGAATCGTAGCGACAACAACTGCACCTCCGGAAGTAGGCACATTATCCACATCTATCAGGACATTGGGAACCACATTTTCAGATGCTATACTCGTCAGCAAATTAGTAGTTTCCTGTAGTTCCCTATATGAAAGAGCATTTATTGCACCCAATTTATCATTAATACCAATAACAAGCTTTCCACCGCGAGAGTTGCTGAAAGCTACAATCTCACAGCCAATATCGTAGCGGTCATTGATTCGTTCTTTAAATTGCACCTGTCCAGTTTCAGCCAAGTCTCGCATTTGAAGTAATTCTTGTTCAGTCATATAAATTTTATAGGCAAAATCAGAGTTCGTTTGTAATTTTTAAAAGTTCAATTTCTCTACTATCAGATGATTCAGACGGTGGGAAAACAGCAAGGCTCATTATAAGGTATGCAATCTTCTTTCCTTTTGTTGTCATAGGGAATTTAGTGGTGTTACCAAAATCTATGTTTTCTAGTTTATTGATATAACTGTTAAACGTATTCCTGTCAAAAGACAAGAGCGATTCTTGGTTTAAAATTTCAACAAGGAGAGAGAGCAATGCTTCATACCCTACCGTTGATTGCAAAATATTTTGAGGCTTTGAAAGCCCATCATATATCCAATATTGTGGAAATTTAGATTGTATTGTACTAAAAAAGTAAAATAAACAATCAGAAATTAAGGAATCATGATTATCCGCATAAAATTTTCTGAATGGTAGAAATTTTTGACTTTTTTGCCTTTTTAATTCTTTTCTTTTTTTGTATTTATCATTCTCAGATTCTCGTAATGATTCACTTATAAGCCCAACAATGCTTTTTATCATTGTAGCTTGAGAAAGAGGAGGACTCATTTTTTTGTCATAATCACCACCATATAATTTTATTCTATGATAGAAGGGCGATTTAGGATGAGCATTTAAGGCTAAGGTGACTTCTAAAGCTGTCTTATAGGGTGTATCCTCAGATGAAAGTCCAAATAAACTATATACCAAATCTTGGGAAACTCTTTTTTGTGTCCTATTAATAGTGGAAAATATCATAGCTTGATATTCCAAACTTTTGTCTATAAAATATGAGATAGCTAACTCCATATTCAATAGATTTTCTAATTTAGTATGAGCCAAAATATTATTATGCTTCTCGGCTTCTTCTTGTAATCGCTCTATTGCGACTTCGATACCGCGTATACGATGTTGACCATCAATAATCGTAATGAAAATATCGGCATCCTGATAACCTTCTTTGGCTAATTTTATTTGGCTTGTCACTTTCTCATCTAATGAGATTTCGATAATACCATCATGTGAAAACTGAGAAGAAATCATAGACATTGGTATCCCAAGAACAATATTTGTTGGGAACATAGCTTCAGGGTCATTTATAAGAAAATCTGCAATCTTATTGACTCTTGAAGTTTCTACTTTACGCTGAATATGTGGATTGTAAATAGGTTTCTCATCCTCGTCAAATCCTATTATTAAACGTTCAGTATATCTTGTATAAGTTAAAATATCTTTAATAGAAGCTTTCCCAATAATAAAATCTTGACCATTTTGCTGAACAGGAAACCCCTTAATTATTATCCCATTTTGTCCCATGATTCTGTAAGTCTTTTTTAATTTGTGAATGATAAGATTTATCCCCCAAGGAGCCATTACATGAATTTGCAAGAATCCAATACCACCAAGATATTATAGTACTAATAATGGCAATTATAAAATGTCCATCCCAAAAAGAGAAACAAACCGTAATGACTTGTAATATGAGTATAGAAAGTGTTATAATCACATGGCTTACTTTATAGTCACTATGAGGAATGACATGGAGAAATATGGTAAATGCAGCCGGAACGGATAAAGCAACGGCATAAGTCATCATATTTTGAGAAACATATTTTAATGGTTCTCCATTAATGTACTGCCATAAAGATAGAAACACGCCAATTCCCCCAAATATTACTACCATAAAAATAAAATATAGTATAAAACTTGGTTCTTTGCACGGCTCAATACTTTTAAGGTAAAGATCCTTTAATATTTCAGAAAATCTAGGATGTTCCATATTTATTTTTCTTTCCAATATTGAACGACCTCAAACAAGTCTCCTTTCTGTAATTCTTTAATATTAGATACACATTGTCCGTTATCTAATTTTTCAAGATTTCTCATTGTACGAGAACCATCCCTCTCACTTAAACCAAGAAATTTATTGATAGCCTTCGTGTTGCTAAGATCATTTATCGGTAAAAGAAATGCGGTCTCACATTCTTGTGAAAAATCAAAATTACCCTGATTGTATTCCGATATGCCTTGCGAGAGAAGTACAATAGAAACTCCGTATGAGCGAATCTTCCTAAGCAAGACTTCTAAAATTTCCAAAGACTTTTTTTCACGGAACAGATCGTGAGCCTCATCAATCATTAACACGTAACGCATACTTCTGTTGCCATCCACTACTTCTGTTCCCCCCATATTAGTAAATACATTGAAGATGTAGTTAATGATGAGGAAAACTGACGTGAATCGAACGGTACTATCTAGTTCTCCCGATAATGAAAAGTAATAATTGTTGTTTAGGAAGATGCTTGGATCGTTGACATTCGAAGCAAAAAGTTCATACTCACTTAAGCGTTCCATAATTTCTGTAAGAGTGTCACGATTATCACCGACTGATTCTATAACCAAGTCATAAATTTCCTTCAATGAAGGGTGTTTGCCATCTTTATGCTGGACAAACGCTTCTTTAGTGGCATCTTTCAGTATTTGCTGTTGCCTTTTGCCAATATTGGAGTACTTGGCAATAATGTCAACAAATTTGTTTATACCAACTATTTTGTTCTTTTCGTTAACATTGTCAATGAACGAAACGGGATTTAAAGGAAATGGTGTGTGAGGGGCATTTATACATTCTGTATGAGTTTCTGCAAAAAAATCATTCATTTTGATTTTGTCATCTTCACTCAATCCCTTAAAATCAAGGAATAGAAAATTGACCTGACCTTGTGTCTGCTTATATAGTTGACGAAGAAGTTCAAGTGCAAATTGAGTCTTTCCGGAGCCAGACTTTCCTGCTACAGCAATGTGTTGATTGTTGTAGCGAGTTGAATCGTTAAAACAACAATATACATCCTCTCTTGTTACGATATTATATCCCACTTTGATTTTAATAGGACCAGAAAACACACTTTTTGTGATGTGTTGATTTCTATTCTCAACGCAATCGAATCTTTCGGGAGTATCTTCAATCATATCAATTCCCTTTCTGAAATATTCAGTTAAGAAATCGAAGAAAGTGTATTGTGGATTATTTTCAAACAGGTAATTTATCTTTTCTAATCCATGATCAATATGTAGTTTTATATACTTTGGGATAAGCTCGTCATTTTTAGTTATTCCATATGCCTGACAAATTAAGGCAATGTAGAAATCTCTATACTGTCCATCAAACAGGATATGATCCTTGTATTCTTTTCCTTGTGAATCGTATGTAGAAAATTCCTGTTGAGTGAAGCGTTTACCTGTAGACAAAGAATAGCCTAATGCAATACGAGCTATTACATTTTCTTTTGTACCCCCAGTAAGTTTTTTTGTTAATTGGGTTACAATGGTTTGATTTTCTCCTGATGTTTTGATGTTAATTTGCATATCCGCTATTATTATATTCTTCAAAAAGATTTTCTGGTTTCACTTCAACAAAGTGCGAACCATCTTTTTCATTGTTTATCAAGTAGGATTTATTTACAATTGGCTGAATATATTGATATTCTTCTTCCGTCAATTCTTTTTTTAGAAGAGGAAACAGAATCACTTGTTTTGAAACATTTGGATAGAACTTCGTGAGTACATTCTTTGTATGTTGCGGGTCAAATTTCTGCATTGGGCTATCTATGAAAACAGGAAACTCAATTTCTGTTTCATCAACCAAAGCACTTAATAGTGCAGATGCAAACATCTGACGTTCTCCCATGGAGAGAATGCTATTATCAATTTTCTTATCATCATATCCAAATAGGCAAATGTCAACATCATCACCATTGCCGTTGATGTCTACAATGACTTTTTTAACAAGATTGGTCTTGTGTAAATATGATTGAAGTTTTACTTCCAGTTTTTTTGCTAGAGCTTTTTTCTTTTCTTCTTTAAAGCGAATAAGGAATTTTTGTATTGTATTGATTAGGCGTGTAGCTTCATTGTCAACTGCTCGGTTTTGATCCGAAACATTTATTTTTTTAGAGAGAATCTCCTTTTGCTTTTTATGAGCAACTACTTGTTCTTTAAGTGACTCTATTTCACTTTGTCTTTTTCCAATTTCTACACCTATAGAATCTATCTGACGGTCGATATTTTCTTTTCGGGTTCTCAAATCCTGAACGTAATCACTCTCTGCTTTTTTCTCGGCCTCGCGAATATTCTTTTCGATTGTGTATAATTCAGATTTTGCTTTGGTGTATTTATTAATTAGATTCTCAAAAGAAGATTTGCTATCTTTGATTTTCGCAATAAGATGCATAAACTCTTCAATCTGCCCCTGACTAAAGTCATGCAATATACAGAAGTGTTCAAACCTACTTTCATCAGAAACATTATAAAAATATTTCTTAATGAGTTGTCTGATTTGCTGTTCGTAGAAGTCTCTAGTCTTTATATCAATTGAGAAATGGAGATCCTTCTTTGCTTCTTCAATATCGCCGAGTATGACATCAGTTTTATCATTAATTCCTTCCAGTTGAAGTTTATTCTGTTTATACGCTTTTTCCGTTTCTAATTGTGTTGAAAGTTCAGACATAATACCTCCTGCCAAGCCAAATGGGATAAGGCTGTATAAATCTTTAAGGCTGTCATCTGCTTCCCTTAGCACTATGTCAAGTTCGGCCTTCCTATTATTTAATTTCTGCAATTCGTCTACAGACATAGTATCACCCTCACGAATCAATTTTGATTGAAGTTCGGCTGAATTATAGCGTTTAAAAGCTCGGTCTTCTTCCAGATTACTAATTTCCTCAGTCAACCTGTCAATTTCACCTTCTTTGAAATCAATATCTGCAATTAGCCCATTAAACTCGCGTTTCTCTTGAGGTTTAGCAGATGACTTCCTATAGTCATCCTGGATTCTGACTAATTCATTTTTTAAATCTTCATATTTTTGTATGCCAAGAACTTGAGAATATGCAAGACTTAAATCCCTTCGTTGTTCTGGAGTATTTATTTGAGCAAATGAAACTATCTTTTCTGCATCAAAGAAAAAGAATTTTGCAATTTCTATTGGAAGTATGTAATCCCGAATAAATATTTCCTCTTCTTTTGCAATTTCCTCTTTTGACCCCGTGAACAAATCGTTCTTCCGACCATCAATCAAAATTTCTAACTCGTCATCATAATTCGTTGCACTATCATAAGAACGAACAATGGTTATCTCGGTGCAAGGCGTATCTGGAATTTCTACATCCGTAAATGTAACAGACACAGAGAATCGAGTTACACCTTCTTTCTGTGCAGCAAAGTTGAGACTATTACCAATGTACTTACTATAACCTCCTTTTTCGTCAATTTCTTTACGGTATAGTTCATCAACCTTTCCCATGTTCTTACCATATAGGCACCAAACTAATGACATGAGAAAAGTTGTTTTACCGAAACCATTATTACCACTGACGATAATCAGATTCCTATTCCCATCGGGAAAAAGTTCGATCTTATTCTTCCCTTTATAAATTCGGAAATTATCAAGTTCTATTTCGCGTATCGTCATGACTTCTTTTTATTTACAAATTCCTCTAAACGAGACTCAATTTCTGTTTTCAAGCCACGGCGTCGCTGCATAAGTGACTTGCTTTTCTGAAGCATGAGAAGTTGCTCTATCAATTCACCTTCTTCAAGGTTCTCTTGGCAAATCTCTTTCATCAAATCTGCTTCCAATTTGTTTTTTATCTTGCCCTCTTCCATATTTAATGAGGAATTATAGATTTTGTTATATATTTCTGATACTTGATGTGCAAAGTTAAAATCTCGATACCAATTTACTTGAATTGCAATCAATTCTTGATCGGTAATAAGTTTTATTTCAGGATTATGCTGTTGTAATTCATGTTGAACATTCAGTAAGCCTTCCAACATTTTTGCTCTATATGTGAAGGTGTAGGGTCCCATATCATTCACGGCCCTTCTTCCATCACGTCGCAATGGGAATCGGTTCTCGATGATATTACGTTCTTGATCCAATTTTAATCTAAAATCATAAAGCGGTTGCATCCATTCTCTTCCATTTTTTATAAGCAAGCGCATGGATTTATCATCTTTTACTACGGTACACGTCCAACAGCCAAACCGACTTCTGCCACAAGTTCCATGACTATCATCTGTAACAACTGAAGGACACTCATAATCATCCGCACTCGCATCTGCATATATATTGAACAAAATATTATTATCGAACCCCCAAGGTGATGGTATGCCATTTATGATACCCCAAACTTCCTCTAACATTAATTCTTTTATCGGTGCATATACATATGTATTTGCCAAAAGAGTATGTTTTGTAAGACGTTTACCGTGAATTTCATGTTTCTTGATTGAACGGGCACGAGTCGCACTTTCTTCTTTTCTTGTTCCAATTAAAATTATAGCTTCCCCACATTCGTCAACTTGTTCTAATATAAAACGAGCAGTAGGCTTAATTTTCATTTTCTCAGTACACCATCTAAATGCAGTATTCGGGACAGGATAACCTTTCCCGATAACATTAACCCAGAAAGAATCTTCTAATCGAGGTGTAGTCTTTCGGACAAAAATGGGCAAGTCTTCTTCTCTCGCTTTCTTTTCTATCTGTTCAAGGACTTGGTCAACATACGATGCAATTATAGGATTTTCAACCATTGTATCATTACATACTACGTATATTGGTCTACGAAGTTGAAATGGTCCCGGTAGTTCTTTTAGCTTTTCGAGTGCAATCCATACAAGCATTAATAATACCGTCGAATCTTTTCCCCCACTGAATCCTATAATCCATGGTCGGGTAGATTCGTCAGCATACGCATACTGATCGAGGATTTCATCTATTATATATTCAATACGTTTATTTCTCATTTTAGCTTTTTACCATAACTCAGACACTTGATTTAGTGTTGAGAAGTTATGAATTTCTTATCCACTAAATCGTCCAATTCTACATCTAATAGATGTGATATTTTAACTAAGGTTTCAAGGTCCGGCTGTGAACTATTTGTACACCATTTTGAAACAGTTGATGGGTTGACCTTTAATTGCTCACATAGCCATTTATTTGTCCTCTTCTTTTCTGCTAAAACAACTTTCAGACGGTTTATATCAGTTTTCATATCAACAAAATTTGTTATTTGTCCGCAAATATAGTGATTTTTTTTTCACTTAACAAAAGAACAGATTGTTCTATCAATGAAAATTGATTGATTTACAATGTACCAAATACGATTATCAACAAGGACATTTACGGCTAGAAACATCACCCATACTGCGTGAAGCGTTATTGAATGCCTGCATCAATAAAGACTATGCTGAACCTTCTCCCATTCAAATCCGTGTGTATGAAAACAAGTTGGAGATAATCAACGGTGGGGTATTGCCTGAAGGGTGGACGGTGGAAACCTTATTGTCCTCACACCGAAGTATGCCTTACAACCCTGATATTGCTAATACGTTCTTCCGTGCAGGTGAAATTGAGGCATGGGGACGCGGTATTGAGCGCATCATCACAGCTTGTAAGAATGACGGATTCTCCACGCCGGAATTCCGCTATGATGTTTCAGGTATCTGGACAACGTTCAAGTTTGAATACCCAGAAAGGGCTACGACCCAATACAACCCAGAAGCGACCCAAAAGAACGACCCAGAAACGACCAGAAACCGACCAGAAACCGACCAGAAAAAGCAAGAAAACGTCATTCTTGAACTAATAAAAGAAAATCCTTTATACAAAGGAAAGAGTTGGTAAGTCGCTTAGGCATACATGAAAGCAGCGTAAACGTCGGTTAGTTTCACTCCAAGAAAAAGGGATGATAAAACATATCGGCCCGAATAAAGGCGGCTATTGGGAAGTCCAAAAAGGATTTTGAACCAAGGTGGAGAAGTTTTCATGATTACATGCCTGACATTCAAAAGAAAGCTGTATATTTGTAATCGATAAAGGAAACCTCCACGCAATCTGACGCAGAACGCTGCAACAATCCGGTGGAGCAATAGCGGGAGATTACACTACTTGCTGATTCATAAATCAAAGATATTCAGTCACTTGAAAGGATAGTTCGATTCCTGGTGGTACCACCTTTTAAAAAGCAAAAATAAAATCCTGATTTCGTTCTGAAGTCAGGATTTTTTATTTTCCCGTAACATACAGAATTCAACAATATTATTTGTTATCAAGTAAAGAGTAACAAAAAAGATTGGGGCAGTAGAAAATCAGTGGGGATATCCATACAGCATAGAAATTCTGAACAGGAAGAACCTTTTGGGCTCATTGGAAATTAAGCGTGGATATGTTTTACCCGTGACCGGCCGTTAGAAGGCCTACAAATTTCACTCTATTATCTGACAGCTCTCATTACATCCTTGCCGAAGGCGTAGCAGGCTACGTCAAGATGACGTGTCGGACGGGACGACAATAAGAGGACGGAAGACACCGCCAGACGGACAATCATAATAAAAAATAAATATTTAACGTGAGTTCGATATAAAATCAAAAAATAGAAAGT
>ULWY01068227.1_pt1 | contig 10262 bp, 6 predicted proteins | sample 1960761 | NCBI WGS metagenome assembly ULWY01 (sample SAMEA4835824, study PRJEB28245) | human gut metagenome | biome: gut microbiome; material: fecal sample | place: Denmark | collected 2008
CAAAAGAAAATTTATCTCCTCCAGTTAAAAAAACCAAAAGACCGGGATATTTCTTTCGCATATAGGTGATGTATCCTTCTATTTCCAGTTCCATTCCTTTGATGACTCCTGAACGGATGGCCGTTTCTGTATTGTAACCGAATTCTGGCCGATCTCCATCCTTTTCTATCAAAGGCAGCTTGTCGCAATAGGCGCTTAATGCCTTGAAGCGGGTGTAGATTCCCGGAGAAATATTTCCTCCGTGGTAGTTCCCCTCCGCGTCTACGAACTCGTAGGTCAGCGCGGTTCCTGCATCAATGACCAGCAAGTCTTTCCCCGGTTGCTGGTCGGAAGCTCCTACCACGGCTGCCAGCCGGTCCATCCCTAATGTTTGTGGACTACGGTACAGGTTCCGGACAGGTACAGGTGTCTGGTAATTCATTTCAATCATTGGAAACGGTGTCTCCTTCAGTTGTCTGCGTATGGTCTTACTGAGGGTAATGACCGATGCGATGATTCCTTTTTCTATAGGATACTTATGATACAGCAACTGCAGACAATCCAGACTGTGATTGGACCCTCTCAATACTTCAATGATCTGATTGCCGTCGAACACAGCGAGTTTTGCAACCGTGTTTCCTATATCTATTACTAAATTCACGTTACATTCGTTTGATTTGTCTGCAAAGTAACGTAAAAATAAACAGATTGCCCATAAAAATAATGATTTATTTTGGTTTGGTATGAATTATTCGGCGTATTTTTGCAACAAAATATAGCGTAGAAGTAATAATAGTTGAGAAAATGAGGTTTTTGTTGTTGCTATGTTTTCTGATCGGGCTGTCTCCGCTTCGTGCGCAGCAGGCGGATAGCATTCAGTTCAGTCTGTTGACTTGCGCTCCGGGTCAGGAAATCTATGAATTGTTCGGTCACACGGCTATCCGTTACCAGAATTTTACCCGGAATGAGGATTATGTATTCAATTATGGTATGTTCAGTTTCCGGACACCTAATTTTGTATATCGTTTTGTGAAAGGTGAGACAGATTACCAGTTGGGGATTACACCTTATATATATTTTCAGGCAGAATATGCCATGCGGGGGTCGTCAGTCTACCAGCAGGTACTGAATCTGACAGAGGCTGAAAAGCAAAAGTTGTATGACCTCTTGCGTGAAAATTATCTTCCCCAGAACCGGATATACCGGTATAATTATTTTTACGACAACTGTACGACACGGGCCCGTGACCAGATTGAAAAAGCTGTCGCCGGTACTGTCGTATATCCAGAACAGGTTCCTGCCTCTTCTTTCCGTGAAATTGTTCATCATTATACCGATGGCTTTCCGTGGGATGAGTTCGGCATTGATTTATGCCTGGGAGCGGAGGCCGATGCTCCGATCGGTATCCGGCAGCAGATGTTTGCTCCGTTCTACATGAAGGAATTTGCGTCGCAGGCTTATATTGTATCGGCCGATGGCAGTCGCCGTCCGTTGGTGGCTTCGGAAACCAAGATTGTTGACGTAGAACCGGAGCCTGTCGAATCTTCTTTTCCTTTGTCTCCGTTTGCATGCGCTTCCTTGTTTCTGGCATTGAATGTCTGCATCGCCTGGTTGCAGTACAGGAACAGGCGTATCTATTGGGGATGGGATATCGTATTATATGGTATACAGGGAATTGCCGGGTGTGTCATAGCCTTCTTGTTCTTTTTCTCGGTCCATCCTACGGTGGATTCCAATTGGATGCTGATGCTGTTCAATCCGGTTCCGTTGATTTATCTACCAATCATGGTCTATCGTGCCATCCGGCGTAAAAAAGACCTCTATCACGGGGTGAATTTGGTGTATTTAACAATTTTTATAGTCTTATTTCCGCTTTGTGGCCAAAAATTTAATTTAACGGTATTACCTTTGGCGCTCAGTTTACTGGTGAATGCTGCCAGTCATGTTTTAGTTAGTAGGAAAAGAACAGAATGAAAGAACGCATACTTACATCTTTATTGACCGTTTTCGTCATTACCGGTTTACAGGCTCAGTCCGTATCGCCGGTTCCGAAGCTGGTTGTCGGTCTTACCATCGATCAGTTGCGGACCGATTATATCGAGGCTTTCTCGGCCATGTATGGAGAGCGTGGATTCAAGCGGTTGATGAAAGAAGGGCGTGTCTATTTCAATGCTGAATACGACTTTATCAATGTCGACCGTTCTTCTGCCATGGCTGCCATCTATACCGGGACTACACCGTATCAGAATGGTGTGGTAGGGAACCGTTGGATGGATCGAAGTTCGCTGTGTGTAGTCAAGAGTGTCGACGACAAGGATTTCATGGGTATCTATACGTCTGAATCGACGTCGCCCAAGAACCTGCTGGTATCTACGGTTTCTGATGAGCTGATGGTAGCTACCCAGGGTACTGCTGAAGTCTATTCCATTGCTCCGACACGTGAAATGGCTGTTCTTGCCGCCGGACATGCGGCTAAAGGAGCTTTTTGGCTGAATGAAACGACGGGTAAATGGTGTGGTAGTACTTATTATGGAAATTTCCCTCAGTGGGTGACTACGTATAATGACCGTGAAGCCATCGATTTCAGAATCGATAACCTGGTATGGCAGCCTTATTTGCCTGTCAATTCGTATCAATACATCACTTCCGATGCCAAACAGCTTACTTTCAAGCATGATTTTACGGATGAACGGTCGGATAAATACCGGAAGTTCAAGACCAGTCCGTATGTCAATGATGAGGTGAACCGTTTGGTGAATGCCTGCCTGGAGAATACTTCCATCGGCAAAGATGGGGTTCCCGACTTGCTGACGCTTTCTTATTATGCCGGCAATTACGATCATCGTCCTAACACGGAACTCCCCCTGGAAATTCAGGACATGTATGTGCGGCTGGATAACAGTATCGGCGACTTGCTGGAGCTGATTGACCGGAAAATCGGTCTCTCGAATACCTTGTTCTTCATCACTTCAACCGGTTATTCCGATTCAGATCCTGTCGATGCGCCTCAGTACCGTATCCCGGGAGGCGAATTCCACATAGACCGCTGTGCGGCTTTGCTGAACATGTATCTGATGGCCATCTATGGGCCGGGACAGTATGTGGAGACCTATTACGACCAACAGCTTTATTTCAACCATAAGCTGATAGAAGAGAAGAAGATGGACCTGACCGAAGTGATGAACCGGGCTTCCGATTTCATCGTACAGATGAGCGGAGTCCGTTCGGCATATTCTTCGCAGCGTTTGTTGCTGGGTTCATGGACTCCCCGTATTGATAAAATCCGGAACAGTTTCACTCCTACCTGCTCAGGCGACATCTATGTGGAAGTGATGCCAGGATGGTCGGTCGTCAATCCGTATTCAAAGACTGTCAAAGTGGTACGGGAGACTTATGCGTCAGTACCTCTGGCTTTCATCGGATGTAATATCAAGCCCGAAATCATTTATACACCTGTCAAGGTTGCAACGGTGGCACCTACTGTCACACATTTCATGCGTATCCGTGCGCCCAATGCGGCCAGTACTTCGCCTTTGACAGGAATTCGTAAATAACCGGAAGATACATGCTTCCTGTCTGTAAGATTTTTTGTATTTTTGCATGTCTTCTCCGGACAATCTATTTTTTGAAATAATAAACACTGATATACAATGGGATTTAATGAATTTATAAGCAAGTTATTCGGAAACAAGGCTACCCGCGATATGAAGGAAATCCAGCCGTGGGTGAATAAGGTAAAAGCTGTCTATCCGGAAATCCAGAAGCTTAGTAACGATGAACTCCGTGCAAAAACCTTGGAGTTGAAGAAGATGATCAAGGATTCGGCCGCCGACAAGAGTCAGCGTATCGAAGAATTGAAAGCGTCGATTGAAACTACTGATATCGAAAAGCGTGAACCGATTTTTGCAGAAATCGATAAACTGGAAAAAGAGGTGCTTGATAAGTATGAAGAAGTATTGAATGAAATTCTTCCTACTGTATTTGCCATTGTAAAAGATACAGCCCGCCGTTTCTCTGAAAATGAAGAAATTGAAGTGACTGCCAGTGATTTTGACCGACAGTTGGCCGGCCAGGGACGTGATTTCGTTTCAATCGAAGGCGATAAGGCTATCTGGAAGAATCATTGGAAGGCCGGTGGTAATGAAATGAACTGGAGCATGATTCACTACGATGTACAGTTGTTCGGTGGTGTAGTATTGCATCAGGGTAAGATTGCCGAAATGGCAACCGGTGAAGGTAAGACATTGGTGGCTACCCTGCCGGTATTCCTGAATGCCTTGACCGGTAACGGTGTGCATGTAGTAACCGTGAACGATTATTTGGCTAAACGTGACTCTGAATGGATGGGTCCGCTCTATATGTTCCATGGCCTGAGTGTAGACTGTATCGACAAGCATCAGCCTAACTCGGCTGCACGTCGTCGTGCATACATGGCCGACATCACCTTCGGTACCAACAATGAGTTCGGTTTCGACTACCTGCGTGATAACATGGCTACCAGTCCGAAGGACCTGGTACAGCGTAAACATAATTATGCCATCGTCGATGAGGTGGACTCTGTATTGATTGATGATGCCCGTACTCCGTTGATCATTTCCGGTCCGGTGCCTAAAGGCGACCAGCAGCTGTTCGAAGTGCTTCGTCCGTTGGTAGAACGTCTGGTGGAAGCTCAGCGTAGACTGGCCACCCAATACCTGGCCGATGCCAAGCGTCTGATTGCTTCCGACAAGAAGGAAGACGTCGAGGCAGGTTTCCTGGCTTTGTTCCGTAGCCACAAGGCACTGCCGAAGAACAAGCCGTTGATCAAGTTCTTGAGTGAACCGGGTATCAAGGCTGGTATGCTGAAGACCGAGGAAATCTACATGGAGCAGAACAACAAACGTATGCCTGAAGCGGTAGAGCCGTTGTATTTCGTTATCGACGAGAAACTGAAGAGTGTGGATTTGACCGATAAAGGTATCGATTTGATTACAGGTAAGTCTCAGGACCCGACATTGTTCGTGCTTCCGGATATTGCCGGTCAGCTGTCTGAACTGGAAAATGAAACCGGATTGAGCGATGAAGAGAAATTGGCGAAGAAAGACGAACTGCTCACCAATTATGCCATCAAGTCAGAACGTGTACATACCATCAACCAGTTGCTGAAGGCTTACACCATGTTCGAAAAGGATACCGATTACGTGGTGATGGACGGACAGGTGAAGATTGTAGACGAACAGACCGGACGTATCATGGACGGACGTCGCTGGAGCGACGGTCTGCACCAGGCCGTAGAAGCGAAGGAAGGTGTGAAGGTAGAGGCAGCTACTCAGACATTCGCTACCATTACCTTGCAGAACTACTTCCGTATGTATCATAAGCTGTCTGGTATGACCGGTACAGCCGAAACAGAAGCCGGTGAGTTCTGGGACATCTATAAACTGGATGTAGTGGTAATCCCGACTAACCGTCCGATTGCCCGTATCGATATGAACGACCGTGTCTACAAGACCAAGCGTGAAAAATACAAGGCTGTTATCGAAGAAATCGAGAAGATGGTACAGGCTGGACGTCCGGTACTGGTGGGTACTACTTCCGTAGAAATTTCTGAAATGCTGAGCAAGATGCTGACACTGCGTAAGATACCTCACAATGTGTTGAACGCCAAGTTGCATCAGAAGGAAGCCGATATCGTAGCGAAAGCCGGTCAGGGAAGTACGGTAACCATTGCTACCAACATGGCCGGTCGTGGTACCGATATCAAGCTGAGTCCGGAAGTGAAGGCTGCAGGCGGTCTGGCCATCATCGGTACAGAACGTCACGAGTCCCGTCGTGTAGACCGTCAGTTGCGTGGTCGTGCCGGACGTCAGGGAGACCCGGGTTCATCTGTATTCTTCGTTTCGCTGGAAGACGATTTGATGCGTCTGTTCTCATCCGACCGTATTGCCCGTGTAATGGATAGACTGGGCTTCAAGGAAGGCGAAATGATTGAACATAAGATGATTTCCAATTCTATTGAACGTGCCCAGAAGAAGGTGGAAGAAAACAACTTCGGTATCCGTAAACGTTTGCTGGAATACGATGACGTAATGAACAAGCAGCGTACAGTAGTCTATACGAAACGTCGTCATGCCTTGATGGGTGAACGTATCGGTATGGATATTGTCGATATGATTTGGGACCGTTGCGCAAATGCGGTTGACCAGCCGACATACGAAGATGTACGCATGGAAATCCTTCAGACACTGGCAATGGAGACTCCGTTCTCGGAAGAAGATTTCCGTACCAAGCGTAAGGAGGACCTGGCTAATCAGACTTTCGAGCAGGCTATGGTCAACTTCAAGCGTAAGACTGAACGTATGGCTCAGATTGCTTACCCGGTTATCAAGCAGGTATACGAAAATCAGGGTCAGATGTATGAAAATATCCTGATTCCGATTACAGACGGTAAACGGATGTACAACATTCCGGTAAACCTGAAAGCTGCTTACGAAACCGAATGCCGTGAAGTGGTGAAATCGTTCGAGAAAGTCATCCTGTTGCATACCATCGACGATGCCTGGAAGGAAAACCTGCGTGAACTGGATGAACTGAAACATTCAGTCCAGAATGCAAGTTACGAACAGAAAGACCCGCTGTTGATTTTCAAACTGGAATCTGTGAACTTGTTCGACAGCATGGTCAGCAAGATCAACAACAATACGATTTCTGTCCTGATGCGTGGTCAGATACCGGTACAGGAACCGCAGCAGGTGCGTGAAGCCGCTCCTGAACAGGCTCCTAAACGCAACCAGTACAAGGAAGAAAAAGTGGATTTGAATGATCCGGACCAGCAGGCTGCAGCTGCGCAGGATACCCGTGCACAACAGAAGACGGAACCTTACCGTGCAGAAAAGACTGTAGGCCGGAATGATCCTTGCCCATGCGGTAGCGGTTTGAAATATAAGAACTGTTGTGGTAAGGACAAAGAATAAGTCATTGCACTGATAATTTACAGAAGCCGACCCTATCTCTCATCGGGTCGGCTTTTTTTATTACCTTTTAACTCAGTCATCCGTCAGAATATATTATTTTTGCTTCCAGACAATAGAAAGACTCATTCTTATGAAAAAGACTAGTTGGTTATATGTATTCATCGCTTGTTTTCTGGCTTCGTGCAGTTCTATCCAGTCGTTTACTTTCGATGAACTGATTCCTGCCGAGACGAGTTTTCCGGAACAACTGGCTACTGTAGCTGTAGTGAATAATATGGTGGCTATTCCTGCTCCCAAGCCATCCCTGCTTACGCTGGGTTCCTTGGAGGGAGATGGAAAGGTTGCTTCAGAAATGTTGGCCGGCGGTTTGGCGGACAGCCGTTATTTCCGTCAGATAATCATTTGTGACTCGGCATTGCAGGGAAAAGAAGTGCATCCTTTCACAGGACATCGTATGCTTACTTCGCAGGAAGTGGATAAGTTGGCATCCGAATTGGGAGTCGACATGTTGTTTTCCTTAGACCGTATAGCTATCCATACAGAACGGAAACAGGTGGTCTATCCGCAGTTCTCTGTTCCTTTCGAGGCCTTGCAGGTTCAATTGGCACCTACGTTGAGTGTGTATGTACCAGGACGTGACAAGCCGATGCGGGTCTTGACCGTACGTGACAGTGTCTACTGGGATATTGACCCGTCTGTATCTGACAAGGCTGTAATCAAAGAGATTTCAGAACGTGCCTCTTCTTTACTGGTTCCTCACCTGACCCCTCACTGGGAGAATACTGCCCGCATTTATTTCAGTGGAGGCTCGCCGGAAATGCGCGATGCGGTAGTTTATCTGCGCGAGAACGATTGGGCCGGCGCGCAGAGTTTGTGGGAGTCTGTATACGAAAGCCGGAAGAAAGGGAATCTGAAGCTGAAGGCGGCTTTCAATGCGGCTTTGGCTTGCGAGATGCAGGGAGATATCAACCAGGCATTCGCTTGGTTGGTGAAAGCTAAGGCTTTGGCTAAACCGGCTACGGAAGAAGAGCAGGCCATCGCTTTCTATGCTTCCCAGCTTGAAAAACGGAAGGAGGAGCTGCCTAAACTGGAATTGCAGATGAGTCGTTTTCAAAACAAATTCTGAGGTTTTTGTTTGTACGTTTGATTTTTTTTGTACTTTTGGGTATATAAAAGTAAGAGCCTATGAAAATTAGTGATAAGTCACGCGCTGCAATTACGGATTCCTTGAAGGAGGCCCTTTGCAGATATGTAACCGGTACGGATAATGCGGTGGTTACAGATATTCATTTACTACCTAACCCGGACAGTGGGGAACTGCTGATATTCAACGATGATGACGAGGAGTTGTCTCGGGTGATTGTGGATGAATGGGTAGAATATGAAAGTGACGACTTTTACAAGGAGGTAGAACCTGTGTTGCGGTCTATACTTGCCGGACTGAAGGATGCAGGGATGCTGGATAAGTTATCGTTGATGAAACCCTTCTCGTTCGTACTGGTGGATGATGAGAAAGAAACAGTGGCCGAATTGTTGCTGATTGATGACGAAGACACTTTGTTGCTGAGTGACGAACTGCTGAAAGGGTTGGATGAGGAGTTGGATGACTTCCTGAAGAAACTGCTGGAAGAAAAATAAACTATCGGAATAAGTTCGCCGGAAGAGGGACCGCATGTCCTTTTTCCGGCTTTTTAGTATACTAGAATCTATTGCTATGGGTGAACGTATCGTTTTTCGTCGGAATAATCAGCTTGCTTCTATAAATCCACGCTGGCGGGGGAATCCTTCCGTCAACGGAAAGTTTTTCAACAGGCAGCACCGTTGGCGACCGGGGATGGGGAGTGTCTTGAAATGGCGTTTCTCGCCCAATCCACAGCGGAGGGAGAAGCGGACCATTCCTTGGAATCCGTCTGTGCATTTTCTGCATTCCCTGGACCAGGTGGTGGGGAATTCCCTGATATGGCTGGGACATAATTCGTTCTTCCTGCAACTGGGAGGAAAGCGGTTCATGATCGATCCGGTTTTCGGGAATATTCCTTTTGTAAAGCGGCGCTCCAAATTGCCGGCCAATGCTTCCATCTTCCGGAATATCGACTATCTGCTTATCAGCCATGATCATTTCGACCATCTGGACAAGCCGAGTGTAGCACAGCTGTTTGCCCAGAATCCGCAGATGAAACTTTTCTGTGGACTGGGTACCGGTGCCTTGATCGGTTCCTGGTTTCCGGAGATGAAAGTGATAGAAGCTGCCTGGTATCAGCAGTATACCGATGACGGACTGACGTTGACCTTCCTTCCGGCCCAGCATTGGAGTAAACGGGGGGTAGGAGATGGAGGCGAACGGTTATGGGGGGCTTTCATGATTCAGGCCGATGGGATTACCATTTATAACAGTGGTGATACGGGGTATGCCCAGCATTTCCGTGAATTGCCCGACCTCTTTCCACACATTGACTACTGCATGATCGGCATCGGTGCCTATAAGCCCCGATGGTTTATGAAACCCAATCATATTTCTCCATACGATGCCTTGACAGCCTCGTCAGACATGGAGGCCTATGTAACAATACCGATGCATTACGGTACTTTCGATCTTTCTGACGAACCGTTGTTCGACCCGCCTCACGTATTCCGGGCAGAAGCTAAGCTCCGTAACAAGGAGATTATAGTACCTGAGCTGGGGGAAATCATTAAATTAAAACCGCAACGATGAATGAATCCGGAAAAACGAACGTTTGTTTTGCTTTGAATGAACGTTCGTTTTGTTTTGAATGAACGTTCGTTTAAGGTAAAACATGCTCGTGTTTTTAGTGGGATGAATTTGGAAGAAGGAATACTTCTGAATGAGTGGATACAAAAAAGACGGATAATGTGAAACCTTTGTCGGGGGAGGTACACATTATCCGTCTTTGGTTTAGAACAGGAGAGGGAATTTCCCTCTTCCGTTTATTTCTTCAGTGCAGCGATACTTTCTTTCAGTGCGGCAATTTTCGTTTCGGCATCGGCCTGTTTCTTGCGTTCCATTTCGATGACATTTGCCGGAGCCTTGCTGACGAATTTTTCGTTGCTCAGTTTCTTCAGAACACTCTGCAGGAATCCTTCCTGGTATTTCAGGTCGGCTTCCAGTTTCTTCAGTTCTTCTTCCACGTTGATGAGGTTACCCAGAGGTACTGCATATTCGGTCGTACCTACCATGAAGGCTGCAGCACCGTCTGCTTTGGTTGCAACGGTCTGGATAGCCGACAGGTTACACAACTTGGCAATAACGGCGTTGAACGCTTCTACCGGGTTTTCACCTATTACTTCCAGTGACAACGCTTCTTTCTGTGC
>ULWY01058225.1_pt1 | contig 10239 bp, 10 predicted proteins | sample 1960761 | NCBI WGS metagenome assembly ULWY01 (sample SAMEA4835824, study PRJEB28245) | human gut metagenome | biome: gut microbiome; material: fecal sample | place: Denmark | collected 2008
AACCTTGCGGATATGCTCACAGCCGCCGCAACGAAAAAGTATACCTCCGCACGCCTGCGCCGCGCCGTGATATTTGCCCTTGCGGGAGTCATGAAGGCGGATCTTGACGCCCTGCCGTCATACACCACGGTGCTTGCCTCGAACGCACGGGGAAGGAGCTTCCTTGCCGCCGCACGTAAAAAAGCGGGGATAACGGTGCTGACGCGTCCCTCAGCCGCGCTGAGGATCGCGGGAGCCGCCGCACGGCGGCAGACGGAACTGCTTCTGGCGTCAGAAGGTCTTTATTCGCTGGCGCTTCCCGTTCCGTGTCCCGCAGGCAGCTTTTTGCGGCAGACTCCGCTTTGCATAGACTGAAATGTATAAATATCTGCCCCACATCGCCGCTTTTATGCGCATGTTTACAAAATAGTGATTGACTTATATCTTATTCTATGATAAAATATACTGATACAAAATATACGCATATATAAGGAGGTCAATATGGCTGATACAAACGAGACCCGCAGTGAAGTCAGCGGGAAGTATCTCAGATATATGAACGCGCCGCTGGTGCGTGAGGGCAACACCATATGCTACGGCGATATGAGCGAAAAGTGTTTTCTCATTCTTGAGATAATGTCTTACAAGACGGAAAACGGCAGAGAATTGCCCGACAAGATCTTTATACAGGTCGTCGAATCCAAAAATCCTTCCAAAATCGTAAAACAGGGTGAAAAATCAGGTCTTTCCGCCGCACTCAATATGGGAATGATCTGGCTCTCCCGCGCCAACAAGACCGCCTGAGGGCGATCAGCGCCCGGTGCGCCGGGCATCTCCAACAACGTCAAAATGGTAAACGGAATGTCAAAACGCAACAAATTATCTGTTTTGCTTGCCGCGCTCACACTCGCGGCTGTCCTGCTTTCCTCATGCGCACTTTTCGGCAACGGTGATGCGACCTCCGCAGTCACCGACGACGGAACGCTGCCGTATGTCGGAACAACGACGGCAGAGCCGGGTACATCCGGCATGCCGGATACAACTACGGAACCCGCTGACACCACCGCTCCCATACCGCCCGAATCGAGCGGAGACGAAACGACCGCTCCTGCGCCGGTGATAACCTACACCGACCCGCTTACGGGGCTTGAGAGCATGGTCGATCTTCGCCGCGTTCTGCCGATATCGATAACTCTTGATAACCTCAGCGTTGCCGCGCCGCAGTCGGGAATTTCCCGCGCCGACATACTGCTTGAGGTGCTGGTCGAGGGCGGCATCACGCGCCTTATCATGATAACCAACGAATACGGCGGCAGTGAGGTGTACGGTCCCGTGCGTTCGGTCCGCCATTACACCGTAAGCCTCGGACAGGCTTTCGGAACGCTTACCGTGGGCGCCGGCGGCAGTCCGCTCGGATACACCATGGTAAAATCTCTCGGCATCCCCTATCTTGACGGTGTGAACGACCCGTACTCGGGCCTCGGCTTCTACCGTGACACAAAGCGGATGGCAAGCGCGGGCGCCGCGCATTCGCTCATGACCACCGGCGAGCGCCTTCTCAAGCTCGCATCGCGCCATGAGTGGAGCACCACATCCACCGCCGATGTCCGTTCCGCCTTTAATTTTGCCGATCCCGATGCTGTCTTCGGCGGCAGCGGCGACGCAACGCACGTGTGCATTCCTTATTCGGCGTCACAGTACGTGCAGATGATATACAGCCGCCAGACCGGTACCTATTACCGCTATCAGCTCGGCGACCGCGCGCATATCGATGCCGAAAACGGCGAGCAGCTCAACTTCAAAAATGTGTTCGTGCTGTTTACCGAGACTGCCGCTATCCCCGATGATACCGAGGGTCGCATAGATGTTTTGACTACCGGAGAGGGCAGCGGATACTACATAAGCGGCGGCAGATATATGCCGATAAAATGGTCGCGCATAGGGGACACCTCGTCCTTCGTATTTACCGATGAGGCGGGAAATCTTATCAGCGTCATGCGCGGCAAGACCTTTATTTCGGTCGTTCCGAGCAGCCTTGCGGGACAGATCGAGCTGAATTACAGAGCCAACTGATATCGGGCGGCCTCTGTATATACAAAAAGAGCATATCCGAGATAGCCGCCATAGCCTTGCGCGGTGACCGGTTTTTACCGGATCCGGATATGCTCTGTTTTTTGTGCCGCCGCATCATAGCCGCGGGCTTTCCGAGTATACTATTTTGCAGGGCGGCGTAAGGGCGGGAATTCACCCGTCTCAAAAAAGAAAAGGAGAGATGTATATGAAAGCAAAGGAACTGATCCGCGAAGCGGCGGAAATGAAAGCGAAGCTGATCGAAAGGAGAAAATATCTGCATTCCCACGCGGAGACCGGCTTTGCGCTTGACGAGACACTGGCATACGTGAGGTCGGAGCTTGAGGGAATGGGCTATGCTCCGGAGCCTTGCGGCAGAGCGGGGCTTGTTGCGCTTGCGGGAGGAAAAAATCCGGGGCGGGTGTTTTTGCTCCGCGCGGATATGGACGCACTGCCGATCGCGGAGCAGTCCGGCGTGGATTTTGCCTCCGAAAACGGAAATATGCACGCCTGCGGTCACGATATGCACACCGCAATGCTTCTTGGCGCGGCAAAGCTGCTGAAAATGCATGAGGATGAGCTTGCCGGTACGGTAAAGCTCATGTTTCAGCCGGCGGAGGAGATATTCGAAGGCTCCGCCGACATGATACGCGCGGGCGTACTGGAAGCTCCGCACGTGGATGCCGCCATGATGATCCACGTGATGGCGGGAATGCCGCTTGCGCCGGGAACGGTGATAGTTTCCGATCCGGGGATCGGCGCACCTGCGGCGGATGTGTTTGAAATACGCGTAAGGGGCAGGGGCTGTCACGGTTCCATGCCGGAAAAGGGGATCGATCCCGTCACCGCGGCGGCGCACATCATTATAGCCCTGCAGGAGATACGTGCGCGCGAGCTGTCAATGGGCGACCGCGCGGTGCTGACCATAGGCGCAGTGCACGCAGGCTCGGCGGCGAATGTCATTCCGGATGAAGCGACTATGGGCGGCAGCCTGCGCACCCTTGACGAGACGGTGCGCGCGTCTGTCAAACAGCGCATTGCGGATATTTCCGCCGGCATCGCAAGGGCGTTCCGGGCGGAGGCTGAGGTGACCTTCGTCAGCGGCTGCCCGACGCTGAAAAACGATAAGGAGCTGTCCGCGGCGGTGTTCCGATATGTCAGCGAGCTTCTCGGCGCGGAAAAAGCCTGTACCGTGGCACAGTTGAGCGCGGGAGGCAGCGCAGGAGCATCCAGCTCGGCAGGCTCCGAGGATTTTGCATACGTCAGCCATGAGGTGCCCTCGCTGATGCTGGTGCTGGCAGCGGGACAGCCGGAAAAAGGGTATGCGTACCCGCAGCACCACCCGATGGTCAGATTCGATAATGACGCACTGGATACCGGCAGCGCCGTGTATGCATACGCAGCCTCGCGCTGGCTTGAGGATAACGCCGGGGAATGACCGCAGACTTGAATTTACGCTGTGCTGACGCGCATATTCGCGCGTCAGCACAGCGTTTTTTATGCTCATCGACCCACTGCATAAACATATCCAAGAGCTTGGAAATCAACTTTTTTCTATTGCTATTTGTCGGAAAATAATGTATAATGTAAATGATGAGTTTTTGTATGCAGAGCTTGAAAAACTATTGGCAAAAGGGTATCGTCCGTGTGGTGGTGAAGTACGGTTCGTTGTTGCATGGAAGGGCGAAAATGACAAAGAAGAAACGGCGGTTTTGCTCCCTGATCTGCATTTTAAGAAGGAATGATCAAATGATAAAAATCATGTTCGTCTGCCACGGCAACATTTGCCGCAGTCCGATGGCAGAGTTTATCTTCAAAGACCTTGCCAAAAAGAAAGGCGTGGCGGATCGCTTTTTAGTCGCTTCTTCCGCCACAAGCACGGAAGAGATTTGGAACGGCGTCGGTGATCCGGTCTATCCGCCGGCGAAAGCCGAGCTTGAGCGGCACGGGCTGTCCTGCGACGGCAAGCGCGCGGTGCAACTGCAAAAGAGCGACTATGACAAATACGACCTGTTCATCGGCATGGACAGCGCAAACATCCGCAATATGCTCCGCATTTTCGGCGGCGATCCTGCGGGGAAGGTGCATAAGCTGATGGACTATACCGCCCGCGGCGGCGATGTGGCAGATCCGTGGTATTCCGAGCGCTTTGATGTGGCGTATAGGGATATTTATGAGGGCTGCACAGCACTTCTTGATGCCATTCTAAAACAGGACAAGCAATGAAATGAGGCGATCTTTATGACCGAAGTAGTAGCGGCTCTCATTTGGGAGGGCGACAAATTTATGATCTGCCAGCGCCCGGCGCACAAGGCGCGGGGGCTCCTTTGGGAGTTCGTCGGCGGCAAGGTGGAGCCCGGAGAAACCAAGGAACAGGCACTTGTCCGGGAATGCCAAGAGGAGCTTGCCGTCACTCTCTCCGTCGGCGATGTGTTCATGGATGTTGTCCACGAATATTCCGACATCACCGTGCATCTGACACTGTTCAACGCCACCATTGCCGAAGGCATTCCGCAAAAGCTGGAGCATAACGATATCCGGTGGATCACACCAAGCGAGATACCGAACTATGCCTTCTGCCCGGCGGATGAGGTGATACTCAAAAAAATAATAATCGAAAGGTGTTGAATATATTATGACAGGCGAAAAGTTCACTTTAATGCAATACTCAATAAGCGCAATACTTGGTTTGATTGAGGCTGAGGATTTTGTTATCCCGGAAATACAGCGCCCGTTTGTTTGGAAAAGAAGTCAGGTTCGCGACTTGATTGACTCTCTGTACAACGGATATCCGACAGGGTACATAATTACTTGGAAAAACCCGGATGTTCAGACCAAAGACGGCGGAAAAGCAAACGGTAAGAAAGTTCTGATAGACGGTCAACAGCGTGTAACCGCACTTATGGCAGCGATTGCAGGAAGAGAAGTGTTGGATGAAGATTTTAATTTTGACAGAATTAAGATTGCATTCAATCCGCTTGCAACAGATGCATCTAAACGTTTTGCTGTTCAGGACGCCTCCCACTTAAAGGATAAGAAATGGATTCCCGATATATCGGTCGTATTTGACAGCAATTTTGATTCGTTTGATTTTGCTATAGCATATTGTGCGGCAAATGATGGTGTTAAGCCGAATGATGTTAATAAGGCAGTTACTGAACTTAAAGGTATTGCCAATCGTCAAATTGGCGTTATAGAGTTGGATCATTCTCTTGACATTGATGAAGTAACTGAAATTTTTATACGTATAAATTCAAAAGGGACAGCACTCAGTCAATCCGATTTTGTTATGTCGAAGATGGGATCGGATACAGAACATGGTGGCAATGTGCTGAGAAAAACGGTGGATTATTTTTGCCACCTTGCCGTTAAGCCGGAATTCTATTCTCAAATGGTTCATGATAAGGAATTCCAAATGTCTCAGTATGCCGATAAAATAAAATGGCTGGCAAAGGATTATGATGATATATATGATCCTGATTACGGTGACATGCTTCGCGTTTCTTTTATGCATCAATTTCGCAGGGGAAAACTTGCTGATCTCGTAAGTTTGCTTTCCGGAAGAGACTTTGAAACAAAGGAGTACCGAGATGACATCGTGGATGTTTCCTATCAGAAGCTTGATAAGGGTATTCAGAACTTTATAAACGAGTATAACTTTGCACAGTTTATAATAGCAATCAAAGGTGCAGGATTTATCTCAAACAAATTGCTGAATTCGGCGATGACGCTTGATTTTGCATATACGCTTTATCTGATGTTGCTTGACGATCCTGCGATTCCCAATGTACAGATTAAACGATTTGTTCAAAAATGGTTTGTTATGTCAACCCTCACTTCGCGCTACATCGGTTCTCCGGAGACTATTATGGACAGAGATATGCGTAGCATTGGGGAAAAGGGATTTTTGAATTTCCTTGCTGAAGTCGAAGCATCATCATTGTCAGATTCATTCTGGGCGGTTACGCTCCCCCAGAATCTTGAGACTTCTTCTGTAAATAGCCCGGCGTTTAATGTTTTTATTGCGGCACAAGTTAATTTGAATTGCAATTCGTTGCTTATGAATGGCACTAAAGTTTCGGATTTAATAACGATCGCCGGGGATGTGCATCATATTTTCCCGCGCGCTTATCTAAAGAACAATGGTGTTGATAACAAAACAAAATATAATCAGGTGGCAAATTATATATATCTCGATACTCAGGTGAATAAAGCAATCAGCGATGACGCCCCGTGTGTATATTTTACAAGAGCACGAAGGCAGTGTGATACAAAAGAAATTGTTCTCGGTAATATCTCCGATGCGGAACTGCTTGCAGTTAACCTTTCCGAAAACTGTATTCCTGATAATGTCGATAAAATGGATGTTTCCTCCTATGAAACTTTCCTGCTTGAACGTCGTAAGATGATGGCGGATCTGATTAAAAAATACTACAAAGGGCTTTGAGCAAATGATTAAAGAACTTATGCACGATCCGATTTTCCTCGCCGGGAAGTCGGAGACTGCAACAAAAGAAGATTTACCTGTCGTACAAGACCTGCTCGACACGCTGATGGCGAACAAGGAGGTCTGCGTCGGCATGGCGGCGAATATGATCGGCGTGAAAAAACGCATCATCGCGTTCCTTGACGAGAGCGGGCGGGCGCCGGCATACACCGTGATGCTCAATCCCGAGATCATCAAAAAGGATGGCGCGTATGATACTGAGGAAGGCTGTCTGTCTCTTCTCGGAGGCTCCCGCAAGTGCAAGCGGTATAAAACCATCAAGGTGCAGTATCAGACTGCCACGATGCAAACAAAAGTGAAAACCTACACCGACTGGACGGCGCAGATCATTCAGCACGAAATAGATCACTGCAACGGGGTTTTGATATAGTCCGCAATACGATCGGTTGCCGAATTTTCCGCTTTTATGGCACCGAAAAGCAACGCGTCATTCACCCGAAAGAACTGACGGTCCGGGGCGTGGCGCTGAAAGTCATCAAGGATATCGTCTGAAAGACACAAGGAGGAACTTATGAAACAGTCAAAATACCCGCCGGCAGAGCTGAGAGATGGACCGGACTTTTTATCCATTGAAGATTTTGATTATGGCTGGGCGGACACGAACATTGTTACCATTATGCTGAGAGTAAGCTCAGGAACCTTTCAGGCATATGCCACATGCGACTGTGCCACACGACAGCTTTGCGATTTTGTTGACCAATTGCAGAAAATGTACGAATTCAAATGCTTCAATGCAGAGCTATCGGCAATGTACTACGGCAGCAGTGTTACATTATCAATGAGGCGAACGGGACACATACAAGTGGAAGGTAAAATTTTCAGTGACGGAATGGATCAGTGCCTGACCTTCACATTCGGGACCGACCTGAGTGCGCTGCAACCGTTTATCAGCGGTCTGAAGCGGATGATATCATAACAGTCCGATGCACAACATAGAAGCGAAAACCATCCTGTCCGCGAAAAACGGCATGAATCTCTATCGCGGGTGCACGCACGGGTGCATTTACTGCGACAGCCGCTCGGATTGCTACGGGATGGATCACGAATTTGAGGATATTGCAGTCAAAAGCAACGCGATCGAACTGCTGGAGGATGCACTCCGACGCAAGCGCAAGACCTGCTCGACACGCTGATGGCGAACAAGGAGGTCTGCGTCGGCATGGCGGCGAATATGATCGGCGTGAAAAAACGCATCATCGCGTTCCTTGACGAGAGCGGGCGGGTGCCGGCATACACCGTGATGCTCAATCCCGAGATCATCAAAAAAGATGGCGCGTATGATACCGAAGAGGGCTGTCTGTCGCTTCTCGGAGCTCCGCGCAAGTGCAAGCGGTATAAAACCATAAAAGTGCAGTATCAGACTGCCACGATGCAAACAAAAGTGAAAACCTACACCGGTTGGACGGCGCAGATCATTCAGCACGAGGTGGATCATTGTAACGGGATTTTGATATAGTCTGCAAGACGATTGATACTTAATTGATAACTCTCTCGCTTCCCGCTGGACTTCCCGCCGCCGTTGTGGTATTGTGTGTGCTTACAAAGGAGGTGCGCACAATGGCACGGATTACGACAAAAAAACATATTGCGGCAAAGCAAATTAAAAAACGGAGACTGTATTTCCGGGGACAAACCCGGAGGCGCAGTCTCCGTTTGTGTTACAGGCAAAGGGGCGAAAAGCAATGAATAACAATAACAGCAAAGCGCGTGTGGCCGTTTTTGAGGTAATGTGTGGCGTCAGAAACTGCGCCGCAGGAAACAAAGAAAAATCAAAGCGTCTTGCAAAAATCCGTTACCAAATCATGCTCCGATGCCGTATATCCGCATTTCAGAAAGCAATTTCCGGCTACTGTATTGTCTTTATCCACCGAAGCTACGATAAAATCAAAGCCGTTTTCTTTTGCATACCTCTCCGCAAAATGCAAAGCAAAAGTTCCCGCGCCGCACTGCTGAAGCTCTTTTGTTACAAAAAGCATGGATATGCGCGCTTTACTTTCGCCCGGCATTCCGCTAAAGCGCATATAGCAGGCAGGCACGGCTCCTTTGCATATCAGAAAATGCTTTTCGTTGGGATTATCGGCGGAAAGTAATTCTTTCCATTCATCAAAGCTGATATCTTCTGCTTTCAGCTCACTTTTGTTCTGAGCAAACATTATCCTGACAAAACACGCCTCAGTTTCCGTCGCGGGAATCACGCAAAAGCAACCAGGAATTTTGATTTCATGCATTATTTGCCCGTCATTAATAAAGCCATTGAATATTTCAAAAGGCTTCTCTTCAAATCCTAGTGATTTCTGTAAATTTCGGCTTGGCATATTGTTCGGGGCGACATAGCAACGAAGAACAGCCGCTCCCATTTCGGAAAGACAGCTTATCGCCATTTCTACCATCTGCCGTGCTATTCCTATTCTTCTGTACTCAGGTGTTACAAAAAGGTCGCCGTAGTACCAGAGCGAAAAATCGGTTTCGTTGCGGATGCAGTGTAGCCTGCCGACTACTTCACCTTTCGATGTCGCGGCGATTACATCAAAGCAGTCGTTTCCATCTAAAAGCTCATTGAAAACAGCATTACGCACGCAGTTTACATATTCCGGTGTCGATGTTCCCCAGTGCATTTGCGCGATTTTTCTTGCAAGTTCGTCGCTTAAAAATTTACTTACCCGAATTGTGATGATTTCTTTCATTAGCGTTACCTCTCTTCAAAAAATAAAATGCTCCTGATAAAATCAAGAGCATTCCACTTATAAAGAAACGGTATATGTCAGTCCGTGGACAAAATGGCAATTGATTTTATCATTATCGGTTCGGTCATTTTGCCCACCTCCTTTTCTATCTGAATTTTACACTGTTATTTTATCATAGACTCAGCCGCATGCCAAGTATTGATGTGAATATATTAAAAACCAATGTTCTTTGAATATGCTCTGTTTTATGCTTGAAATTTGTTCTGAAATAATATATAATGATATTAGAAATAAAGTCGGTGGTTTTCTCCGCATGAGCGGTAAGCGGAAGCACAGGCGCACTCGCAACAATTGAAGCTGACGGAAAAAGAGGTGCCTACGTTTATCGATGGCTTGAAAAATATGATCTCGCAACGATTAAGAGATGCATGAGTTTATTTGACTGAAAGGAAAAAATATGACACTTGAAGAACTGAAAATCCGTCAAATGACAAATCAATATCTGCTCGCTCCTGCGGACAAGCTGACCGTTGTGCGCGATCTTTGCGGCGTGCAGGCGCAGTTTATGACGAATGCGTTGCACTCGCTGAAAATCCGTTGCAATGACTTTGACGAGCGGACCGTCGCCGACGGGCTTGTGAAGAACTGGTCGGTGCGCGGCACGGTCCACGTGTTTGCCGAGGGCGACCTGCCGCTGTTCATCCGTTGCAACAACGGCGCGGATTATCGCAAAAACGAATGGCGGGGATATTCCTTTTGGAATCAGCGTAGCTGCTGGGCTTTGACGCCCGAACGGCAGAAATATCTTGCGGATATCATCATAGCGGCGGTCACGGAGAGGGCATATACGCGAGACGAGCTAAAGGAGATTTGCCGTGCAAACGGGATGACAAAAACCGAAGAAGATTGCATGTTTGAATCATGGGGCGGCGGTATACGCGAGCTTTGCGAGCGCGGCTTTATGAACTACACCGTGCAGGAGAAAAAGCAGTATATCGC